>Ga0182013_10000452_pt1 | contig 57459 bp, 49 predicted proteins | sample 612S2MmetaG_FD_120487 | JGI IMG/M metagenome (GOLD analysis project Ga0182013, IMG submission 120487) | Permafrost microbial communities from Stordalen Mire, Sweden - 612S2M metaG | ecosystem: Environmental > Terrestrial > Soil > Wetlands > Permafrost | place: Sweden: Stordalen | collected...
GCAGCACCTCAGCAGCACGCAGCACCTCAGCAACGCGCAGCACCTCAGCAACGCGCAGCACCTCAGCAGCACGCAGCACCTGTGGAACACGCTGCACCACAGCAACACGCTGCACCACAGCAAAACGCTGCACCACAGCAACACGCTGCTCCGCAACAGCATGCAGCACCGCAGCAACGCGCAGCACCTCAGCAGCATGCAGCACCGCAACAGCATGCGGCACCGCAACAGCATGCGGCACCGCAACAGCATGCAGCACCGCAACAGCACGCTGCACCCAAGGGGGACTCCAAGCCAAATCGCTTGTAGCGCTGAAGCCTGGTTCTTAATGACAAAGGCCCACAGTTAACCGTGGGCCTTTGTACACTTCGGCCAAACCACACTCAGGTAGCCGCATCAAAATGAAGAACCGTTCGGTCTTTGCCTCATTTTCTCCTCTATCACCGGCAATACGAAAGTTCCTATTTGGTTACTGACCAAGTTGCCCGCAAACCGACCGGAACACAAAGGTTCAAATTGGCAGCAGCACCAGGCAAGCCAGTCGATGCTCGTCAAAGTAAGCCGGACTTGAATGAAATCAATGGCCATTTCGACCCGCTTTCAGCTTTTCTTCGTCGCTGCTATTCTGCTGCCTTGCTTCACTCCCTGCTGTGCTCAGAATCCTGATTCGCAAACGCCATTTCCCTTGTTGGTCGGATACTTTCCTCAGTGGGGTCTCCACTTGGCGCAACCCTTCTACGTGAAAGTGCTCGTAACTAACAAATCCGCTGAATGGCTCGACCAGATCAACTATGCGCAGGGATCGGTTCGCAACGGCCGCTGCTCGCTCGCCGATCCCGATGCCGATCTGAGCGCCAGATTCACTCGCCGGAATAGCGTCAACGGCCAAGCAGACGGCTCGAGATCTTCTTTCCGCGGCTATTTTCACCAACTTGAGGAACTGAAGCGTCGATACCCGCACTTGAAAGTACTGATTTCGCTTGAGGGCGACGCGCGGGATTTTGCCCAGGATGCGCAAGCTGGAAACCGAAGCGCGTTTGTTGCTTCCTGTGTCGATACATTCTTGCGCGGCCATTTCGCACCCGGTATCAATAAGCCTGGAATCTTCGACGGATTCGACATTGACTGGGAATCTCCAAAAGAAGAAGACGCGGCCAACTTTCGGGCATTGATAGAAGAGTTCCGTAGTCAGATGAATGCTGTGCGCCCTGGTTTGCGCCTGGCGATCGCCGTGGATGAATCGCCGCAGACCTTGTCGGGCACAGATTTCGCTGCCATTGCTCCACTTGTCGATCAGGTGGGCATCATGAGCTACGACTACGCCGGCCCGTGGAGTCCAACGACCGGATTCCTGGCGCCACTTTTCTCCGCAGACCCGCAGGATTCCCACAATATCGAGCAGAGTATCGCCAACTACGAGGCAGCCGGTGTGCCTGCAGGAAAGCTGCTTATGGGCCTGCCTTTCTATGGCTACAGTTGGACCGACGTCAAAATTATCAATGACGGCTTATTCCAGATTGGGCATGCAGTCAAAGAAGATCGCGCGTACAACCAAATCCGAAGCGTTGCTCCCAGCTTCTCTGCCTATCGAGAGGAACGATCGCAGGAGCCCTGGCTTTTCGATGGCAGGACTTTCTGGACCTATGAAGACCCAGTCTCCATCCGCTTCAAGGCCAGCTACGCTGCATATCAACACCTGGGTGGCGCGATGATTTGGGAACTGAGCGGAGATACTGCGGACGCCGAGTTACTCAGGATCGCATACAATTCGCTTCGCGATCCGCTTGAGGAGAAAGTCTTCAAAGAACGGACCCGGAAGCGTCCCCTCAGTAGCGGCGTGCCGACTGCGCGAAAGGAAAGTAGCCCGGCGTCACGCTGACGATGGACACTGCTTTCCATATCGGTCAGCATTGAGCATTCTGTCGAAGGGCGCCCTGGCGCCCGGTTACTGGATCCGCCAAGGCGGCCCGCCGGCTTTCGTCCTCCGGTAGCAGGCTCCGTAGCCTTCGCAAGGCCAGCGCCATTGAGTTCTGTTCCGCCTCTGCGCGGGGCGATTCCCCGGCCCGCGCAGAGTGCCAGGTCAATGACCAGTCTTGGGGGGCGTGGCGGTCGCGGCCGGCGGCGTCTGGGGGGTTGTAGCGGGCGGCTTGCGCTTCCTCACAGCTTTTTTGGCCGGGGGCGGCGCCGGACATGTGGGTACCGGTGCGGGCGTGACGGCGGCCCTGGCGGCCGCCTGCGCCTGCAGGGTAGTACGCAGGACGGTGACCTGCTTTTCCTGCGCAGCAGCCGTCTCCTGCAATTGAAGGTCAAGCGCGCTGCGTGCCTTCTGCAGGGTCACCAGGGCCTGCTGCAACGCGGTTACCTGTTCGGCAGGCGCAGAAACCCGCGCTCCCTCTTCGACGCGCAAAAGCACATCATAGAGCGCATCGACATTGCGCGATAGCGGCAGCACCTGGCTGAGCGCTCCCGGAGCCGCATCGGCATCTTTAAGCAGCGACGGCAGAGTCGTTTGCACATCCCGTTGAATGTCGCTGATGTTGGCGTTCGCCTCCTCGCGCACCGTGCCTCTTTTCCATTTATCGAGCTTCAGCGCACCGACGGTCTGCTGCACCTTATCGAGTGAAGGCTGCAGAATCCCCGATGGCGGCGCATCAGGTGCAGGGGGAATCACTCCGGCAGAGGACGTAGAGGGCTCGTGCGCGACCTCGGATTGGGATGGAGCCGGCGGTCCGCCCGCAGTGGATTGCGCCGCGCCCGCATCGCAAAGCGAACCGAGTAGTGTCAAAACGAGAAATGCTTGTGAAATGCGCATCGATTGTAGATTCCTGGTCCCGCACATCGAGTTCTAAAGGGGATGCGTGAAAGGCGCCCCGCGGATGCTCCGTCTCAATATATGAACAGCTTCGACCCGCCAAGGCTATGCCTCACACCGAACATCGAAGTCAGGCGCAACAAGAATAACGGAAGTTCCCTCTGAGTCTCCAGGGATTTATGCGAACTGAGATGCGAGTGTGAACAGGAGCTTGGGAGGCCACCGATGTACATTTCGACCTAAAACAGCAGGCCGAAACCGGCTTAGAAGTCGCCCCACGGCAGCGGGTGGCTGAAGAGGTAGCCCTGGAACGAGTGGCAGCCAAGGGCGGCGAGGAAGGCTCGCTGTTCTTCGGTTTCCACACCCTCGGCAATGACCGACAATCCCATTGCCTTGCTGAAGGCGATAATGGCCTGCGCCACGGCGCCACTGATCGGATCCACCAGAATCTCTTCCACGAACGACCGGTCGATCTTCATCTGGTCCAGCGGCAAACGCTTCAGGTAGGCCATGGATGCGGGGCCCGCGCCAAAATCGTCGAGGGAGAATCGGACGCCATGCGACTTGAGTTCAGTCATCTTGGCGATCACGTCCTCTACCTTGTCCACCAACATGCTCTCGGTGAGGTCGATCTTGAGGTTCTGAGGATTGGCTCCGGTCCGATCGAGCGTGGTCAGTACATGTTCTACAAACTTGGGTTGGCGGAACTCCCGGGCGCTTATATTCACGGCGACCGTCAAGTGAGCCCCTTCCCTGCGATTTGCCCAGGACGCAATTTGCGCGCAAGCGGTATCCAGAACCCATTTTCCCAAGGGTAGAATCAGCCCGGTTTCTTCGGCCAGCGGAACAAAGTCGCATGGAGACACGATTCCGCGCTGCGGATGATTCCACCGAATGAGGGCCTCCGCCCCAATCAAGAGGCCGCGGTCCACCTGGGGCTGATAGTAAAGCGAGAACTGGTTCTCCTTGATCGCCCGGCGCAGGTCGTCTTCCATGGCGGTGCGCGCATTCACCGACGCCTGCAGCGCCGGCGTGAAAAATCGCATCGTGTTGCGCCCGGCCGCCTTGGCCTGGTACATGGCAATATCAGCCTGCTGCAAAACTTCGTTCGTGCTCTCGCTCTCATTCCCGAAGACCGTGATCCCCATGCTTGAGGTTGTGCTGCATTCGCGCCCTTCAAACACAAACGGCTGATTGATGGCAGCGCGAATCTTTGCTCCGACCGTCTGCGCCTGGTCCGCGGCAATCTCGGGGGTCTGGCTCAGGTCTTCCAGTATCACCACAAACTCATCGCCGCCCAGTCGCGCAACGGTATCCACTTCGCGCACGCAACCGGAGATGCGCCGCGCGGTCTCCTGAAGGATCAGATCGCCGACATGGTGGCCCATCGCGTCGTTCAGCGACTTGAAATCATCAAGGTCGACAAACAGCAGCGCGTGCTTGCAGCGGTTGCGAATGCTCACAATCAGGGCTTGGCGCAACCGCTCCCACAGCAGGCGGCGGTTCGGCAGGCTGGTCAAACTATCGTAGAAGGCGAGATTCCTGATCTCCTCCTCCTCCGCCTTGGCCGCGGAGATATCCCGTATGAAGATCAGGATGCAAGAAACGCCCTCGATCGCGGTGGACGAAGCCGACAATTGCCCCCAGAACACCTCTCCGTTCTTCCTCTTCAAACGGACTTCCAAATCCTGGCAGCCTGAGTCCTGATGCAGCAATCCCGACAATCTGCTGCAATCGCCGGCATCCGCCCACATCTCCAGTTCCAGTGACGTTTTCGCTATTACCTCTTCGCGGGCGAAACCCATCACCTCCAGGAACGCTGGATTGGCGTCGACAATCGTCCCATTGCTCAATTGGGCAATCAGCACTGCATCAGGACAGGTCTGAAACACTTTGCGGTAGCATTCGTTCCCCGTGACCTGAACTTTCGCGGGGACGACCGGCGCAATTTCCGCGGTCTTTTGGGAGTCCAGGTCTTCAACGTGAGCAAGCAAATACGAAGCCTTTCCGTCACCGTTCATTTTCAGCGATGCGGTCACCTTCAGGCGGGTGGAGCTTCCGTCCTTGCGGATATAACGTGTCTCCAGACTTACCTGGTCGGCTTGGCCGCTCCATAAGCGATTGAATGCCTCGGTCACCGAAGGTCCATCCTCCGGAGTTCTATTTTCCTTGAAGGTCAAACCCGGGACTTGTTCCAGAGGGTAGCCAATGATCTCAGCAAATCGCGCGTTGCAGGTCAGAATCTCCCCTTCGGGAGAGGCATGGACAATGCCGACTGCAGCTTGTTCAGAGAAATACTCGCGATCTGGTGCAGAGCCTTCTAGCATTATGGATATCCGATTTAGCGAACGGTTAGCTCGTATTGTATTGATCGCCGATGTGCTTTCAACGATTTGATTTAACCGCAGAGGGCAAATGCGACGCCATTCGTAACCACTTTGATCGCGCCTGCGTAATCTAGCATTTAAGGTGTCTGAAGTGAGCCGGTGAAGACTGGACATCGTCTGGCCGAAATCAGACTCGGTTGCCGGGGCCGGCGAGCAGATTAGTCCCCGTTGGTAACGCACAGCACAGCCATGACGCTGTCCTTTGGTCATGCAGCGGACCGGAGTGCCGCACCAAGGTTATGTTCCCTTATTCCAGGCGGCGAGTCGCACATCGCTGTTCTGCGCCGTCTCTAGTCGACCGTGTCCCTCCTCTTGCCGGTTGTACCCCTACCCCGTTAAAGTGTGTCCCACATGCATTGCACGCGGGAGAGCTGTCTCCTTTGCGCAAGACTGACCGCGGCAGGCGCAGGCTTCTTTTTCCCCTCAAAGAGGATTTATCCATGTCTTCCACGCATGTTGCCGCCATTCAGAATCCCAATAACGCTATAGCCAATCAGGATATTGACTCGACTTTACGCGAAAACCGCGTCTTTCCGCCGCCGCCGGAGTTCAGCGCAAAGGCCCACATCCAGAGCCTCGAACAGTACGAGGCCATGTACAAGCAGTCGATTGAGGATCCTGAGGGTTTCTGGGCCGAGGCGGCCAAAGACCTGCACTGGTTCAAGCCCTGGGACAAGGTGCTGGAATGGAACCTGCCCTGGGCCAAGTGGTTCGTGGGCGGCAAGCTCAATCTCAGCTACAACTGCGTCGACCGCCACGCTCTCGGAGCACGCCGCGACAAGACTGCCATCATCTGGGAAGGCGAGCCGGGCGAGATACGCCGCTTGAGCTACGCCGATCTCCACGCCGAGGTGCAGCGGTTTGCGAACGCCCTCAAGACGCTGGGCATCCGCAAGGGCGACCGCGTGGCCATCTACATGGGCATGACGCCGGAACTGGCCATCGCCCTGCTGGCCTGCGCCCGCATCGGAGCTGTCCATTCGGTCATCTTCGGCGGATTCGCCGCCAACGCCATCGCCGATCGCGTCAACGACTCTTCCTGCGTCGCCATCCTCACCCAGGATTCGAGCTACCGGCGCGGCAACGAAATCAAACTCAAGCAGACGGTGGATGAGGCCATGGCAGCCTGTCACACCGTGAAGCACGTCGTGGTCTACCAACGCACCGGATCGCCAGTCAAGATGGTGGAAGGCCGCGACCACTGGTGGCATGACCTGGTGGCCCACGCCGCGCCCGAGTGCCCCGCGGAGCCGCTCGATTCCGAGGACCCGCTCTACATCCTTTACACCTCCGGCACCACCGGCAAACCCAAAGGACTAGTGCACACCACTGGCGGCTACGCGGTGCAGACCTACCTAACTTCAAAATATGTCTTCGACCTGCGCGACGAGGATGTCTACTGGTGCACGGCCGATATCGGCTGGGTCACGGGCCACTCTTACGTGGTCTATGGCCCGCTTCAGAACGGCGCCACAGTCCTGATGTACGAAGGCGCGCCCAACTGGCCTGACTTTTCTCGCTTTTGGAAGATCGTCGACGACCACCGGGTCACCGTCTTCTACACAGCCCCCACCGCCATCCGCGCCTTCATCAAGTGGGGCGACCAGTATGTCGAGAAGTACAAACTCGACTCGTTGCGCCTGCTGGGCACAGTCGGCGAGCCCATTAACCCTGAAGCCTGGATGTGGTACCGCGAGAAGATCGGCCATAATCGCTGCCCCATCGTCGACACCTGGTGGCAGACTGAGACCGGCTCCATCATGATCGCCCCCATTCCCGGCGCCGTACCGGCCAAGCCCGGCTCGGCCACGCGGCCCTTCTTCGGCATCCAGCCGGAGGTGGTTACGCGCGAGGGTGTAGCTGTCCCAGCGGGCCACGGCGGGCTGCTGGTGATTCGCAAGCCCTGGCCCTCGATGGCGCGCACCGTCTATGGCGACCCGGAGCGATACCAGAAGACCTACTGGAGCGATGTAGAAGGCAGCTATTTTACCGGCGACGGCGCGCGCATGGACGCGGACGGCTACTTCTGGCTCATGGGCCGCGTAGATGACGTGATCAACGTCAGCGGCCACCGCCTGGGGACGATGGAGGTGGAGTCCGCGCTGGTGGCGCATCCCAAAGTGGCTGAGGCCGCGGTAGTGGGCCGCCCCGACGGTCTGAAGGGCCAGGCCATCGCAGCCTTTGTCACGCTCGAAAGCGGCAACCAGCCCTCAGAGGAGTTAAAGGACGAGTTGCGCAAGTGGGTCTCAAAGGAGATCGGCTCCTTGGCCCGGCCAGACGATATCCGCTTCACTGAGGCGCTACCCAAAACCCGCAGCGGCAAAATCATGCGCCGCCTGCTGAGGGAATTGGCCACCCACGGCGAAATCAAGGGGGATACGACCACCCTCGAAGACTTCACCGTCATCGCCAAGCTGCGCGAGGCCGAAGAAGGCTAAGCTGCGACTGCTTTAGTGAAGGTATGCGGGCGAGAGAAGCGCAAGAAAAAAGGGGGGAGCGAGTGCTTCCCCCTTTTTGTCTTCACCTGGTTGGTGCTTCAGAATTTGTAAACTACGCCAACCCCGGCGCGCGCATTAAACCGCTCGTGTGGCGAGTCGCCCTGCTGGAACGGAACCACGGTAAACGACGAGGCAATGTCGTCGCCGTAAACGCGCACCGAAATGCGCGGGGTAAATCTGTACTCCATGCCTGCGCCTGCGCCCCCGGCAAACGACGCATTGGGCGAGATGGTCACGCCGCCAGTATGCTCCACACCCAACAGGGCATGCGCAAATCCGCTGAGACGCTCGTATAACTGAGCATGGACCACGGGTCCGGCCAGAAACAGATCCACAACCGGGCTGCCGACGTTGGAGACAGTCACCGAGCGGATATATTGGCTGCCGTCCACTGTCACTCCGAAGTACCTTCCCCAATCGCGCGTAAGGGAGAGGGTGTAGCCCTGCAGGCCGCTACGTGACTGGTTGACCTGGTTGAGGCTGGTGTAGCCCCACCCGGCGAAAGCCTCGTATTTGTAAACTGGCTCGGTCGACACTCTGGCAGGTTTTTCAGGGGCGATCTGGCTCAGGGCCGCCAGCGGCATCAGTACGGCCGGAACCACGGCCAGAATCGTTCGCAGCAACTTTCTCTTCAATGTGTAACTCTCCTCGATACTGTTCTGGGGCTGCTCAGGGCCATTGTCCAACCTGTCAGTTGTCTCCGTCATTTCACAAAGTGGCCACTTCGCGCGAGAAGAGCCGCCTTGTGAATTTGTCTTCATTTTGCAGCCACTGGAGAACCGTTCAGCCGCTTCCCGGGTTTTCCCATCAAGCCGGCGCCAAACTCTGTTTTGCTACGTTCATAGACTATCGTCTGACCCCCCGTTCCATGAAGTGCAGCAGCCATCGAAATGCGAGGCAAACCCACATCAACGCGGCTGGACCGTGACCGGCTGGGCCAGGCGTAGCAGGTTGCCGGATTGGCTGTTGATAGAGACGGCGATTCCTCTCTGAAGGTAGCGCGCCATCACTTCGGGCCGGGACCAGTCCAGATCCCATCCGTCTTCAATGGCGATTACGTTGTACTGGCCGGGAGCTACGTCGCGCAGCGCAAAGCTGCCATCAGAGTCCGACTGGTCGCGCCGGATCAACGCCTGCCATGCTCCAGAGTCCCGGGGAGCCAGCACGATCATGGCTCCCGCGAATCCTTTTCTGCCTTTGAGGGCAAAGCCCTCGACGCGCGCATCGCCCTGGCTCAAGGTGACCAGCACGCTCAGGGGACGGTCACGCACCGTCAGCAGTCCGCCCGAATGCACAGCGCCGCCGGCACCCATCGAGACCACCGGCAATATCTTGGTGAGACTGGCGGCGGTCACCGACCACGTGCCCGGCGGCACCGCGTCGAACGTGAAACGGCCATGATGGGAAACGGTCGCCAACTCGTTCTGGCTATTCGTGCCTTCAAGCAGATCGAGGGTCAGGTTCACCTCGTCCGGCAGGGGCTGGCCTGTAGCCATGCGCAGAATCCCGGCAACCGTGGGGGCCGGCGAACCGGCATCCGGGTCCACCTGCTGGCTCGATGCAGCGTCCAGTTCCGTGATGCGCGGCGGATCGCCCTGCACCAACTCATAGTGACCGGGCGCCATGCCTGTGAAGTCGGTAGTCCCAGTCTGGAGGGCGTTCACAAAGCCTGCGCTCAACGCCGATATCTGGGTACCGAAGACAGTCTGCCTCAGTTCCGGCCGCGCGACCGATCCGTCGGCCTTGCGGGGCGCTGCAACGGCAAGGTGCAGAGCCGGAGCGGGGTGCAGATTGATGTTGGCCTCTTCGCGGCTGCCGCCGGCCAGCGCAATGGGGGTGGCCGAGGCCTCGTCGGTCGTGGAATCGAAGTATGTCACCGGGTAAGCCACATCGAGCGCGGCGCTGTTTTCAGTCGCCGGCGTTGCCCGGGTCTGGACCGTCTCCCCTTGCAATGCATACCAGGGCTCTGCCACCACTGCCAGCAAGTACTCGCCTGCCGCCAGGTTGCTGAACTCGTAGGCGCCGGTGTCGTCGGTGAGGGCGGTGTCGGCCTGTGTAATGCGCGCGCCTTGCCGGTGATGTGAGGGCTGCTCGAACAGCATCACGCGGGCGCCCTCGACGGGGTCGCCGCCATCCGCCGAGACAACTCCCCGCAGCACCGCGCCGGGCATCAGCCGGAAGGTCAGGTGCCCGGTGTCCTGGTCTGGTCCGGTCACGATGGCAGAATTGAATTCCTCGTGCTCGTCGTAAAATGCGGTGCGGAAGCCGCGTTTGGCAGCGGTCAGTTGATACTTGGCCGCAGGCAGGTTCGCCAGCTCAAATTTACCTTCACTGTCCGACTCGACCGAAGCGACAGTATGACTGTCTGCTTCATCCAGCACGGCCACATTTGCGCGTCGCACGGGCTCGCCGGTCACAGCGTTGACCACCACTCCCGCAATGCGATAGGACCCCATGGCCTGTGCAGTCGCGGGATGCGCAGGGCGCGCGGTACCGTGCGTGGCGGATTGCGAAAGCAACGGGACCGCACCAGCCAACGCCAGCAGGGCAAGGCTCGTAAAGACAAGGCCCACCTGAACGCGGTCAGCCGGGCGAAACACTGAAGAAGCAATGGAGTGCGGCATCAATGTTCCGGCGCCTCCACGACAAGGTTGCTTGTGGTTCCCGGCGAAAGCGTGACGGCCTGCCCCGGATTCGGCAGCGCTGCCAGCGCCTCGGGGTTGCGGTACCCCAGCGCCACCGGCTGGTCGAAGGCATAGACGTGGTAGTTGCCGGGCGTCAGCCCCGTCAGAGTAACCGTCCCGCCGGTAGAAGGCCGAAGCGTCTGCGGCACCACGTCGCTGGTGGAGTCGAAGTCCGGCACTGCGTAGACGGTGTAGAAAGGCTCTTCTCCAATCACGCGCCCTGCCAGCGTGGCCGGTAGCGAAAGCGTCAGGCTGGCGCAATCGTCGCGTAGGATCAGGTTCAGCGGCGCTGCCAGCCCCGACGGGCCAACGAAGAGCGGTTCTCGCGCCAGGCTCGCTCCTCCGGCTGTGAACGATGCTTCGCAAAGCCCCTTCTGCGCCAGGTTGGTATGCGCCCAATAGGACCCCGGCGGTGTAAACGACGTCTCCAGCGGTCCGGACGCACTTCCTTCCGCGAAGGCGCTCACCATGCCATCCCCGATCCATCCGCCTGCCTGGCTCAGGGTGATGATTACCGTGCTGTCGCTTCGTTGTGGAGGCTGGGCCGCGGTGCGCAGCACATTCACCTGCACGGAACTACTGCGCGAGAGTGTGACTGGAATGCGCAGGTCAGAGACGGCGTGCCCGGCCACCGCAAAATCAACCTGGCCGAGCAGCGGGGCGGACTCCGTGACCGCTGAAGCAGAGCGGCTGCCGCCAACTCTGGCCGCGGAGCCCGCTTGTGTCACCGTGACCAGCAGCGAGTAAGCTCCGTCCGGCAGGTTGGCTTGTACCGTATGCGTTGCCTGGTCGTATAGCGCGGTGTAGGAGAGTTGATGGCCCTGCCCGTCCATCAATTCAGGCGAAAAACTCATTCCTGCCTGGTCCGGCGATGCTTCGGCGCTCCGCCGTCCGCCGGGAAGGAGCACCGTCGCCGTGACTGCCTGAAAAGGCTCAAGGGTGAGGACAAGGTCGGCCTGGGCCTGGTCGCCGCTCCGCAGCCGGATCTTTGCGGCTCCGCCCACATCGCGCGCCTCGGGATAAAACTGGCTGGCGTAACCTTTATGCGCAACCGCGCCGTCGTGGCCGGTCTCCACCAGGTTGGTCGCCGGCTCGCTCTCCAGCGCCGGTTCGGTATACACGGCATAGACGCCATCGGCGAGCCCGCCAAAGCGGTAGGCCCCGTCACTGTTGGTTTTGGTCGTGGAATCTGCCTGCCACACCGCCCGGCCGTCATGCATTTCCAGGCGCAGGAGCATCACGTTTATGCCTTGCGCCGTATCGCCGGTGGAGAGCTGAATCTGGCCATGAATCGAGTTGGTGGGCGACATCGTGAACACAACGTCCGGCATCTCAGCGGCCACAAGGATGCTGTGGCCGCCATGGGTGAAGGCGAGGATGAATTGCTGCACCTCGCTGTTCGCGCCCACGCCGGAAAAAGCCTGATCCAGAAACCCCGGCTTGATCACTTCAATTTCCTGCGAACCGAGCGGCACGCCCGGGATCTCAAAGCGGCCGTCGCCGTCCGTCAGCGTGCCGGTGGACGCGTCGCCCTCGATGCGGACCAGCGCACGCGGCAACGGCTCACCCGAGGCGGAGTTGCGAACCACCCCGTGCACGGTCGCCACTGGACCAGCCGGAGCTTGGGCGGGGACAGCTTGTTCCGGCTGCAGGTCTGCATCTTGTGCAGAGCAGAGCACTGGAGCCAGCAGAAGTGCGGCGGACAAAACCAGTAGGACGCTCCGCAAAGGATTCTTCGCGGAACGCGAGTCACTGCACGGCTGCCTATGGAGTGTCCGAGGGCCCACTCATCATTGTCACCTGTCGGGGCCGGGAAGGGAATCGAACCAGGGGAGAAAATCCTGTGAACCGTCCCATCTCCCACGGCAAAGAACACAGCAGCTCAATCGCGCTCAAGATACCATGGGATATTGATGACCACGATGCGCCGGTTGCCGCGCAGCAGCAGGATCACCTTTAACAAGTCGGCGCGGCGATTGTGCATCAGGTTTTCCCACCAGTGGCGCACCACCAGCTCCGGCACCAGCACGCAAACCCTGTGAGCCTCCGACTCGCGCTCCACCGCCAGGATGTAGTCCACCACCGGCGTCAGAATATAACGATAGGGGGATTGCAGAATCTTCAGTTGGGGAACGCACTTGCCGGCATTGCGCAACGGCGCGGCAATCTTTTCTTCCCAATCCCTGCAAATCTCGTCTGGCTCGTCGGAGGTCTGCACGTGCAGGCAGCGAATGTCGTTCGACATGCCGAGTGCAAAGCTCACAGCCTTCTCCGTGATGCGGCTCCAGCGGTCGATCGGCACCACCACGATCGGTTCCCTCACTTCGGCGGGCACAATCGGACGAGCAAGGGCCGTCGAGCGGGCCACGCGCACATAGTGCCGCTTGACGGCGCGCATCAGCAGGATCATCAGCGCAATCAACAGCGCGGTGATCCATGCGCCCTGCACAAACTTGGCCACCAGCACCACTGCTGCGGTGATGCCCGTGGCCAATGCACCCAGACCATTCAGGGCCATGCGCGCCCGCGCTTTGCCCTTGCGCTTCCAATGCATCACCATCCCCGCCTGCGAAAGCGTGAAGGCCAGGAACGCGCCGATGGCATAGAGGGGAATCAGCCTGTCGGTGACGCCGCCAAAAACGATCAGCAACACGGCGGTCAGCACCACCAGAACGTAGATGCCCCATGAATAGAGCAGACGGCGGCCACGCAACAAAAATACATGGGGCATGTAATCGTCAAGGGCGATGGCGCGCGTAAGCCTGGGGAAATCGGCAAACGCGGTGTTAGCACTGAGCGCCAGCACCAGTAGCACCGAGCCGATGGTGACGTAGTAAAACACTCCGTGGCCCATCACCGCGCGTGTCAGCATCGACAGCACGCTCTCGTAGCCGGGGCCGTCGGGATTGGTGGCGGCAATGCCATAGGCGCGGCACAGCAGCGCAATCCCCGCCAGCAGCGCCGCCAGCAGCACGATGATGATGGTGAGCGTGATCTTGGCGTTCCGGCGCGTGTCGTCGCGGAAGGCCATCACTCCGTTGCTCACCGCCTCCACACCCGTCATGGCCGTGCAGCCGGAGGAGAAGACCTTGAGCAGCAGCCACAGGCTGACGGTAGCCGTCGCCGCGGGAATGGCGGGTAGCGGCGTGGCCGGGTGCGGATGGCCCACGGAGTGCAACACCTGCCACGCGCCCGCAACAATCACAATCAGCAGCGTTCCCGTGAACAGATAGGTGGGGATCATGAACGCCACGCCGGTATCGCGCACGCCGCGCATATTCACCACGGTCAGAATCACCAGCACAGCCAGGCACAACTGCAGCGTATGCGGTTGCAGGCTGGGCACGGCTGAGATGAGCGCGCCCACTCCGGCGGAAATGCCCACCGCGGCGGTAAGGATGTAGTCGATCATCAGCGCGGCCGCGGCTAGCAGCCCTGCGCCCTCACTCAGATTCCGGCTCGCCACGGTATACGAGCCGCCGCCCTTGGGGTAGGCGTCAATGGTTTGCCGGTAGCTGAAGTAGACGATGGTCAGCAGGATGAGAATGGTCGCGCTGACCGGGACAATGTACTTGACGCCCAGCAAACCGAGCGGAAGCAAAAGTGTAAGCGCCGCCTCCGGCCCATATGCCGCGGAGCTCAACGCATCGAGGCCGAAGATGGGGATGCCCGCGATGGGGCCGATGTGCTCGGCGCGTTCTTCGCTGGTGGCAAGCGGCCGTCCAAAGAGCAAATTCAAGAAGTTTGTGGATAATGCCATGGATGTTTTCCGGCAGTCGGGAAGTCGAAAGAGGGAAACCGCTGTCGAAGGCATTGTCTCACGGCAACTTGAAAATCCATGGCCGCGGCAAGCGTGGAAAGCCGTGGTGCTCCACCGGCCACGCCCGCCCTCGCGCTACACTGGACTTCACCATGGTCTTCGTTCTCGACAACTACGATTCCTTTACTTACAACCTCGTCCAGTACCTTGGCGAACTGGGCGCGAAGGTTGAGGTGTATCGCAACGACGAGTTGACGGTGGAGGAGGTTGAGGCCCTCAAACCCGAGCGCATTCTGCTCTCTCCCGGCCCCTGTACCCCCGCCGAGGCAGGTATCCTGGTGCCTCTCATTCGCCACATGGCCGGCAAGGTCCCCATTCTGGGCGTTTGCCTGGGCCACCAGGCCATCGGAGAAGCCTTTGGCGGCCAGGTGGTGCGTGCCCAGCATCTGATGCACGGCAAGACCAGCCCAGTGGAGCACGACGGCAAGGGCATCTTTGCCGGGCTCGCCACCCCGCTCATCTGCACCCGCTACCACTCGCTCATCGTGGCCGAGGACTCGCTGCCCGCCGAACTCACCGTCACAGCTCGCACCCCGGAACAGAACGGCGCGGCTGGCGGCTCCGTCATTATGGGCTTGCGCCATCGCCATCTTTCTATCGAGGGCGTGCAGTTCCACCCCGAGAGCGTGCTCACCGAGGGCGGCCACCAGATGATCCGCAACTTCCTGGAAATGTAGCCCGATGCAAGCACTGGTAAGAGAAAGAAAGCCCCGCGCACATATCCTGTTGCAACCGGCTGCACTCTCTCTGCTCGTGGCCCTGGTGGTCATGCCAATGCTTCCGGCCCAGACCCCGGCCCCACCGCAGGCCGCTCCAGCGCCGGTTCCAGCCACGCCGATTTCCTCCGGGCCCATTGCCATCGTGCCCCTCGACAACAAGAATCCGGATCAGGCCCCTACGGTCACAGGCGCGCTTGAAGTCGCGGGTGGCAAGGCCATCATCGCCGCAAGTGGTGCGGTCACCTCCGGTTCCACCACCACTGAGGTGGTCCTGCCCCATCGCGGCACCTTGCGCGTCTGCGCTTCCACCACGGTCAAGCTCGCCGCAGACTCCGCCGTTCCCTCCGGCGAGACACCCGGTCTGATGATGGCTCTGGATCACGGCGCGATCGAAGCCAGCTTCGCCACCGGCCGCAACGCCGATGTCCTGCTCACGCCCGACTTCCGCATCCTGATCGGTGGCCCCGGTGCGGCCGAAGTGAAAGTCCGGCTGGGCCAGCACGGCGACACCTGCGTGGACAACCCCAGGGTCCCCAGCGACAGGTCTTCGTCGCTGGGGTGGAACTCCGGCGCCGACGCGCCTTACGTACTAGTGACCAGCGTCTTCGATGGCAGCGTTTATCGCGTGCAGCCGGGTCAGCGCGTCATGTTTCAGCACGGCAGCCTCACCGAGGTGGTGGATCAGGAAAAGGAACCCTGCGGTTGCCCGCCCCCGCCCGGCGAGACCCACGGCAACGAATTCCCGCTGGCGCAAAGCGAGGGCCTGGCGCCGGTCGCCGCATCTGTCCCCGCATTCCCGCATCCCTCAGACTCGCCCGCCATTGCGCCGCTCGTGTTCAAGAGCCCCGAACCTGCGCCCGAGACAGTCGCCCAACCTGCCGCAGCGGCCAGCGCAAGCGCCAGCCCAGCCGCAGCCCCGCCAACCGCGCAAAAGAGGCCAGGCTTCTTTCGCCGCGTAGGCCACTTCTTCCGCGTCCTCTTCGGCGCAGAATAAATAGTTGGCTCGTTAGAATCTACGCGTATGCACGATTGTTCGCCCACCGCGGACAACTGAAAACTGACAACTGTGAGCTGTCAGCTGTCTTTACAGCTCCCGTGCCTGCTCGATCGCCCGGATCACCGCCTGTGCCTTGTTGATCGCTTCGCGGTGTTCCATCTCCGGCACGGAGTCGGCCACGATGCCCGCGCCGGCCTGCACGTATCCTTTGCCGTCCTGCGTCAGCAGCGAGCGGATGGCGATGCACGAGTCCAGATTCCCTGAGAAATCCGCATAGAGTACTGCGCCGCCGTAGGTCCCGCGCCGCGCCGACTCCAGTTCCTCGATGATCTCCATGGCCCGTACCTTGGGCGCGCCGGAAAGCGTGCCGGCGGGGAAGCACGCGCGCAACGCATCCACCGCAGTCAGTTCCGGCCTGAGCCGCCCCTCAATTGCGCTCACAATGTGCATCACGTGGCTGTAGCGCTCAACGAACATCAGGCGGTCCACCTTCACGCTGCCGTATTCGCTCACCCGGCCCACATCGTTGCGTCCCAGGTCCACCAGCATTACGTGTTCGGCGCGCTCTTTCTCGTCGTGCAGCATCTCGTCGGCCAGCGCTTCGTCTTCCTTCTCGCTTGCGCCACGCGGACGCGTTCCAGCAATGGGCCGGTACTCCACTTTGCCGCCGTGTACCCGCACCAGCAGTTCCGGAGACGACCCCGCCAGCTCCACGGTCTCCGACCGCTTTGGTCCTTTGGGCGAGTTTCCCGGCTGGGCCGCCCGGCCGCCCAGCGCGCCTTCCGGCGTAAAGCGCAGAAAGTACATATACGGGCTGGGGTTCACCGTCCGCAGTGCGCGGTACACCTGAAAGCTGTCTGTACCGGGCGCCACGTCGAAGCGCTGCGACAGCACCGCCTGAAAGATGTCTCCCGCGGCGATGTATTCCTTGGTCCTGTCCACGGCGGCCAGAAAATCCTTCTTGCGCGTGCGGAAAGCCACCTTCAACTTGCCGCTGTTCTTGGCGCGCGGCACCTTGGGCAGTGGCTGCGCCAGCCGCTTCTCCAGCCGCGCCAGCCGCCGGACGGCCTTGGCGTAAGCCTCACCGGGCGCGTCCAGGGTCACGTCCGCCGTGGCCACCAGCCAGATCTGTTTGCGCACATGATCGAAAGCCAATACCTCGTCGAAAAACAGCAGGCAGGCATCGGGCACGCCCAACTCATCCTCCGCCAACTCCGGCAGTTCCTCGATCTGGCGCACCGCGTCATAGGCAAAAAAGCCCACCGCGCCGGCTGTGAATGGAGGCATTCCCGCCAGCCGTGCCGGCTTATGCCCGCCCAGCGCTTCGCGTAACACGGCAAAGACGTCGCCTTCAATGTGTGTAATCTTTTTGCCTTCGGTGATGGCGATCCTGCGCCCGCGGGCTACGATGCGCTTGTAAGGCGCAAGCCCGATGAAGGTGTAGCGTCCAACCTGCTCGCCGCCCTCCACCGACTCCAGCAGAAAGCACTCACGCTCCGGCCACGCCGCCCGCAAAAATGCCGACACCGGGGTCTCCAGGTCGGCTGTCAGGGTGCGATACACCGGCACCAGGGTGTGCTCTTTGGCCAGTGCCAGAAATTCTTTACGATTGGGATGAATCAGATGGGAAGAAGCTTTCACAGGCACCAGTGTACCTGTTCGGAGTCACTGGCCCTGCAGCACCTGCCGGGAGCGATAGGAATCAAGCCAGCCGACCAGTTCGTCCGGCGGCAGGGCACGGCTGAAGAGAAACCCCTGCACCCCATCGCAGCCTTTTTCGCGCAGCAGTCTGAACTGATCTTCGGTTTCAACCCCTTCCGCGATCACTTCCATTTCCATCTCGTGGCCCATCTCGATAATCTTCTCTACCATCACCAGGTCGCTGTGATTCGAATACATGTTCTGCACAAACATCTTGTCGATCTTCAACTCGATCGCGGGAACGTTTTGCAGTTGCCGCATCATGGAATAGCCGGTGCCAAAGTCGTCAATGGAAAGCTGGATATTTCTCATCCGCAACCGGGTCAGCACGTCCAGCGCGAGCGAAAACTCAATCAGCCCGGACTCCGTAATTTCGATAGCAATATTTTCGGCAGGGAAGTCGTGTTCCCTTGCCAGACTCATAAAAGTATCGGGGAACTTCAAATCGCGAAGCGAGCTTACTGAGACATTCAGCGCCAGCCGCGGCACCTTTCCGTCCGGGTCGGCAAACTGTTTCACGTCTGCCATGGCGCGGTCGACCGTGATCCAACAGAATCTGTCCATTAATCCAAGAGCTTCGATGTGCGAGATAAAGTGGTCGGGAAAGATCAGGCCGGCCTTCGGATGTTGCCAGCGCGTCAAGGCTTCAACGCCGGTAACCTCGCCCGTCGCAATGCTCATTTGCGGTTGATAGTAGAGCACGAATTCGTTGTGCTCGAAGGCGTTTCGCAACTCCTGGTCTGGAATCGCGATCTCCGGGTCAGCGATGTAGGCATCCGGCATCTCCTCCGCGGCCGTTGCCCCAAGAACCGCCTTCAGCTCCGGAAGCGCAAACGGCTTCTGCAAATGCCCGACCACCGAAAGGCCAAGTGTTCTCGCCAGTTTCTTAGCCGTCTCGATGACCCGTATGTTGATGCCGCTCATCAGTACGATGCCCGCTTTGCATTGCCGCTCGCCAAGCAGACGCAGCACCTCGACGCCATCCATCCCCGGCATCATCAAATCAAGCAGAATCAGACCTGTATCGGGAGTTACAAGATTGACGACTGTGAGCGGCTCCCGCGTCACATCGCAACTCATGCCCATGGCCCGCGCCGACGCGCAGACAATCTCGCCCACGGCGACATCGTCGTCGATGACCAACACCCTCTGGGCAGTTCTCATTGTTTCTCCAAGTTACCTTGGCCAGTCCTCGTTCAGCCTATCTTCACAATGGAAAGAGAAATCGGAGCATTTAACTCTGAAGCACAACAGGCTGTGTTGAGTTTAACTTAGCTCGGATGAATTCTAATGGAGTTTTGTTACCTATCCGAGCCTGAAGAGTGACTAGCGTGGTATCTCCACTGAGTTATTCCGCCCGCGAACAGCGCTTTCCGGAATAGGGAAGAGCCCACCCGGCGAGTTTAGTTAGCCGACAGGCGGCAGGAGGAATCGCTACAAAATCGATGATCCGTAATGGTCATCTGACTGATTTATGCAAAAAAGATAGGCCTCAAACACGGAATATGATGAAAAGTCGTATTGAAGCGTCGCTATTTAAGCGGAAGATTGGATTACGAAGGAGTTTGAAAGCTGGTTCATCCATGCTTGACGGGGCTCCGCGCGGGGCCTAGACTCACATGGTTTGGGCTCATGGCGATATTCAGCCGAACCCAAGGAACCGGCACGGGCTGCACACTGCAGGGCCGGTAAGGACTGCCCCGGATTGACCGGGGAAATAGCTGCTGCCTCTAAGTCTTGCGGAGAGGGCCCGTTGCTCGGCTCCATTCCGCGGCAGCTGATTAGGAAGAATTGGAGAAACGTATGCCATCGGCAATCCCGACCATGACTTTGGACCAGGAGATTAACCCCTGGGAAGCACAAAGCGCGCGCTTCGACTTTGCAGCCCGCAAGCTGAACCTGGATGAAGGCTTGTGGAAACTGCTCAGGACTCCCGCGCGCGAGATCATCGTGCATTTTCCTGTGGCCCTCGATAGCGGCCAGATCGAGATGTTCACCGGCTTCCGCGTGCAGCACAACATCGCCCGCGGCCCGGCCAAGGGAGGCATCCGTTATTCAGCCCAGGTAACCCTGGACGAAGTTCGCGCCCTGGCCAGTTGGATGACCTGGAAGTGTGCGGTGGTCAATATCCCCTTCGGCGGCGCCAAGGGCGGCGTCATCTGCGATCCCAAGTCCCTGAGCCAGGGAGAGTTGGAGCGCATTACCCGCCGCTATACCTCTGAGATTATCGACTTTATCGGGCCGGAGAAAGACGTTCCCGCGCCCGACATGAACACCAACGATCAGACCATGGCCTGGATCATGGATACCTACTCCATGCACATGGGCCGCACCGTCACCAGCGTGGTCACAGGCAAGCCGCTCAATATCGGCGGTTCGCGCGGCCGCGTTGAGGCCACGGGGCGCGGCGTGCTGGTGGTGTGCGACGAGAGCCTGCGCTATCTCAACATGAATATCGATGGCTGCCGGGTCGTGATTCAGGGCTTCGGCAATGTTGGGTCGAATGCTGCGCGGCTGATGATGGAGCACGGCTACAAGATCGTGGGCATCGCCGAAAAAGATGGCGGTCTGTGTAATCCGAACGGCATCGACATTCATCAGTTGAGCGAATACAAGTACCGCAACGGCACCACCCTGGGGTTCCGGGGTGCGGAGGCCGTGCCCACCGACGAGTTGCTGGTTTCCGATTGCGAAATCCTCGTCCCCGCCGCCACTGAGAACGTGATCACCAGCCGCAATGCCGACAAGATCAAGGCGCGCATTGTCGTCGAGGGCGCCAATGGCCCCACCACCGCAGTGGCCGACGAAATCCTTGCCGACAAGCGCATCTTCATCGTGCCAGACATCCTGGCCAACGCCGGCGGCGTCACCGCCAGCTACTTCGAGTGGGTGCAGGACCGCCAGGGCTACTTCTGGAAGGAAGCCATCGTCAACGAACAGCTTGAAACTATCCTGCGCGACAGCTTCGAAGACGTGGTGCGCTATGCCGAGGCCCACAACGTGAATAACCGTATCGCGGCGTACATGCTGGCCATCGATCGCGTCGCCATCACCATCAGGCAGCGCGGCATCTACGCCTAAGCAATCAGACTGCGCGTCAATATGCGCAAGCCACAGCGGGATGGGCCGAGGCCCATCCCGCTCTTTTGTATTGGCGCAGTGAGTCCAGGGGCGCGGCGCGTGGTGAGGCGCTTCTCCAGGTCTCTCTTCATGGCCTCTCATCTCCCTGGCGTGTTGCCGTCGTGGCAGTTGCGGAATCCGGCGGAAGACTGCGCAGGTAGGCGATAATCTGCCATCGTTCCGGCTCGGGCAGCGAACTCCACGACGGCATGCCCTTCCACGTGTTGCCGTTGCGCAGGATCCAGGCCAGTTCGCCGTCCGTTGCGTGCTCAATGCGCTCGCTGCGCAGGCTGGGCCGGTTGTGCCGCCCGCGCGCGTCGTCGCCGTGGCACTTGGCGCAGTTGTCCATGAAGAGAATCTTTCCCGCGGCTGCGGCCTCCGCTTGTCCGGCGTAGGGATTCGTGCGCTTCCGATCCCCCTCGGGCACCCTGCGTAGCCACGAACCATCCGAGGCCATCAGCAGAGCGGAAGCAATCAACAGAATGAAGACCGATATGGAATTCTTCTTCATCGCGACTCCTTTCCACGGAAGAGGTCGCGAAACTGCTGAACCTCGTACGAGACCTTGACGCGCCATAACACGCCTGCGCTATTGTCATTCAGGCCGAACTGTGGTGAGAAGCCAAGAGTGGGGCCGTGGGGCAAGTTGAAGTTGAGCGTCGGTCCGGCATAGTGCGACGTGTCCCTCAGCCCGAAGTCGTGCACCGTTGCCAGGCCTCCATATAGCTCGGCTCCAGCGCTGAAATTCTGCCGGCAAAACAAGCAGCTTCGCCCACTGGCTACCAGCGCCAACGGGCGACTGGCGCCCACCGCATAGCCAAACTCCCATGCCCCGCCCATCATGTTCTTTTCTGCAATATAGTTCTCTGAAAAGTTCCAGCCCTTGGCATTGCTTGAAAGGATGATCTTGCCTTCGATCGTGTGATCAATGTCCGCTCGTCCCTCCGCGTTTTTCGTTTGCAGATCGCTGATACTGTCGTGGCCGGTGACTTCGAGAATGCTTTTGTCGGCGCCGTTCACGTCTTCGTACTCGACATACAGCACAGGATTGATCCAATGCTCGATGGGGAGCACGCGAAAGCGATTCTCCCAGCGAAAGCCGGTAAAGATCGTTGAATCGTTTTGTGTGGCCTGCCCCTGGAGATAGATCTCCGTGGTCCACCACGCGGTAGCGCCGTACTCCAGTTCCAGCGTGGGGCTGAAGAACGCATTCGCGTCCTTGGGCGAGGCGGTCAGCCCTTTGATCGCGACCTCAAGGTTGCCTGGTTCTTCTAGAACTTGGGAATAGGTGACAAAGTAGGGCGGTTCCTGCGCTCGCACTGCTGGGGTGTGGAGGAGGCACACCACCGAGAGGATGAGGGTAAATAGTGCGCTAAGAGGCACACGCCGGGTGACAGAATGCACGGGCCGAGCCATCGAGTCCCTTTCTGGAATCATGGCCGACGTTTCCGCTATGCTAGGGGAACCGTCAGCTCACAAGTTGCCGGTTGAGCGGTCCTGGTGGTGCTTCGCCAAAAGACTGCCGCCAGGGCCGCATCTTGTTGCTGGTCTGCCGCTGCCACTCATCCGGCACGACAACGGATTGCACGCGTTCATGTCCGATCGAATGCAACTGGAAGTGTTGAATCTACTCAAGGTCGCAACTGCGACCGATTTGGTCCTATATCAACCTAGCATAGCGCAAACCCGGGCCGCAACCGCAGGTTTTGCCGTTTGCAATTGAAGGGATTGGGTGCTGCTTTGGTCGCAGCGGGGGAACACGGATTATGCCTTACGGTGCAATAATGGTCCCTGACTGGAAATAACCTCTTCCGGCATGGCCCAAGACACGTGAACTTGCCCAACTCCATCTCGATGAGCCGGATTGCCATGATCCCGCTGCTGTTGTGGATTCTGTCTACACATTTTCCATGGCGCGGCAACGGCGAACAGGAAATTCTGGCCTCGATCCTGTTTATTCTGGCCTCGATTACCGACGGCCTGGACGGTTATCTCGCACGCAAACGCAGCCAGATCACCACCATCGGCATGTTGCTTGACCCCATCGCCGACAAGATCATGGTCGCCGGCGCGCTGATCGCCCTGGTGGCCTATAACCCGCAGGTGGTCAAGGTGTGGATCGCCGTGGTCATCGTGGGCCGCGAATTCCTCATCTCCGGCCTGCGGTCCGTCGCTTCTTCCGAGGGCTTTACCATCCAGGCCAGCGACCTCGGCAAGCTCAAAACCGTCATCCAGATTATTTCCGTGGTCTCCGCCATCCTCGCTCATCACTGGGACATTTGGCAGTTCGGCCTGCTCATCATTCCTGTCCGCTGGATCGCTGTCGCCGCCATCTACTTCACCGTGGTGGTCTCTTCCATCTCTGCTATCGACTATTTTGTAGGCTTCTGGAAGCAGATCGACCACGCCTCCAAGGACCGCCGCGCCTCTTTCGTCCTGAGCCGCCGCAAGAGTGCAAGCACCACCGGCGCCAACTGACGCGTGGATTGCTTCAAGCGCTTGGCCGGCGGACCACGGCGAGATCCTGCAAGCGGTCGATCACGCCAGGCAGAATCGACAGCACGATGAACCTCGCGTCCTCCAGCAGAGACCGCATCTGTTTCGTCGAGGAGTACATCTCCCCGTACAGCCGCGTAATGCCTAGCATATTGGCGCCGAATCCAGAAAACGATTCGGCAGCTTTTATCGACTTGAAATGGGATTCGTCCGCGTCAAACCAGAATCCATCTTCTTGCAGTTGCCCCTCTGTGTAGCGCAGCCGTCTCCCGCTCCTGTGACTGCGGGCCAGGGAAGTGGCGCTGTTGAATGTCAAGCACAGCACCGCGCCCGGCTTTGCAACCCGCTTGAGTTCAGCCAGCCATTGCTTCGCATCACTCTCAGATAGGTGGGAGAAGATCGACACCGAGTACACCAGATCGAAGCTGCCGTCGTCGTAAGCCAACGGCGGGTCGAAGCTGCTGGCATAAGTCTTTACCTGCGGATAGGCTCGCTGCAAACAGCCGACCGCATCTTCATTCACGTCACATCCGTAAGCGTGCACCTTTGGATAGAGATGGATCAGAAGCCGAAATCCAAAACCTTGATCGGCTGATCCAGGTCAACACCGAAGGTGAGCGCGGACGTGCAATCGGCAGAAAAGTGGTGAGCCCCGACTCATAATAATGGCGGACGGAATGGCTTGATGTGGTGCGGAGGTTGTGGTTCGGCGGAACTGGAAAGTCGATGACCCCGAATGCCCGCAGCACCGCGCACTTTCCTGAGAAATAGACGTCAATGGCGCGTTTTTCCGAGCTTTTGGCAATCGCCTTCCAGCGCGTTGCCTTCCCTGACGGGGATAAGCTGTGATCCGGGTGCGACGGCATGAGCGAGTCTCCAGTCTTTCTAAGCATGTACACAACTCATGCCCTTCGATGAGCGGTTTTGCATGGATGATTGATATAGAGTATCGACGCAAAAATAAAAGCCCCGGCCGCAAGCCGGGGCTTCACATTTTCCGCTTTTGACGGGCCTAGACCAGCACCGCCACCTGTTCCTGCAGGCTCACCGGAATACCGGCCGCCACAACCTCTGGGGCTGGCGCCTGTCCTGCCGCCGCGGGCTGCGCCGGCACATGTGCGCCGCGGGTGAGCCGGTGCACAAAGTGGTAGGGCGGCCATGGGCCTGAAACCTGCATGTGGCAGTCGCGCATCATGGCGCTGGTGGTGGCGAACTTGTTCTGGTAGCGCTCCACATACTTGCGATCGATCAGGTGGGAAATGTCCAGTACCATCTTGCCGCTTTCAGTCAGGCGGCAGCTCACTTCCTCGTCCAGGGGCATAAAGAGCCGGTGCATCTGGAAGCTGACCGCGCGCGCCCGTGTCTGCCGTTCGCGCTGCCGGGTTGCCGTCTCCCGAAGGTTGGTCAGGTATTCGCGGCCCACGCGCTCAGCCGACAGGGTCCGCTCGATTTCCCGGCCGCAGCAGTCGTCGACAAAGATCTTCAGGTGCATCTCGGTCTTGCCGCGCAGCTTGTCGATATTGCCTATGAACTGACGTTGGTTTGAGCGGATGGACTTGCGCAGGCTTTCGTCGTCGTTGAACACCGTCCCGAAGCGGAAGGGCAGAACCGTGGAATGCTGAAAGCAGTCCGCGATTACCCGGGCATGATCCACACCGGCCTTCTGGCTTAACGCTTCAGCCTGGTTGTGCTCGCTGACAATAATGGCGAGGTCGCTTGCGGGATATAGGAAGACCTGATTGCCGCTTACTCCGTGCACGGATTCTAACGGAACAGGCTTGCGATGACGGGCTAATTCTGGAAATGCTTGTTTTTCACCGATGCAGTAGGCGTACCATGCCATAACGAGGAACTCCGTGTGCGGATACCAGTAAGCGCCGCTCGTTAGTGAAGCTCTTGAACTGCAGGAACAACCGCATAGTGGATGGGGCAGATACCCCCCAGTTGAACTAACGGGAATAGTAGCCCTCCGCAAAGACGACTGGCAATGTCCCACATCACGAAGTTTGTAAAAGATAGCCAAAGGCATCAAAGTCATATTGATAATATTTAATAATCTGTTCGCCCAATCGACAATAGCATAAGTATGGCGAAAACATCTGTCGACAGCACCAAAAACAAACCCCAAATGCCCTGATCCTGTGGCGAATTCCCATTTGACGACTTACGGGAGCACGCGTTGCAGGCGCAGGAACAGAACCACATTCACCACGATGGAGACGGCCAGTAGTCCCAATCCAACCCACGCGAACACCGTCACTTTTCTACGCATGCTGTGCAGGTCGTCCACCAGTTCCTGCTGTTCCAGGGTGTTGCGGTCCGTAGCCTCCTTCACCATCTCCAACTGGTCCGCGACTCGTTTCAGCGAGGTATTCTGCTCCCCGATCTGGCCGCGCATCTCGCGCTGTTCGGCATGCAGCTTCACCAGGGCATCCTCCACTGGCGCCAGATTCGCGGCGGGACCCGGCGACGGGGAACGTGGGGCCAACAAACTGGAGACCGCATAGGCGACGCTTCCGCCGTCCAGCAGTGGCAAAATCTTCTGCATGACTCCCGCCACCCCCCGTACCGCTCCCAAGGCGCGCTGAAAGCCGCTGGGCTGTTGCGCCGCAGCGACTGGCTCAGGCAGCGGGGCCGGCGCCTTCTCTTGCGGGGCGAGTGTCTGCTCCACCATGGTCTGCACCTTCTCTGTAGGGGCTGGAGCGGGCCGCAGAACGCGAGAGCCCGCTGGAGCAGGTCCCAGGATTCCGTTTCTACCCCCCGGCAATGAGGAGCCTGACGCGCGCAGACGTGCCTCGACCGTGCTCTCTGGCTGCTTGTTCAGATCGTCGGCGCGGGTGCGCTCAGCATCGCTCATCGATTTCGTCTCCCTTTGACTATTCTAGGGCCTGGTCACACTTCTGAGGCGATGGCGTTGTGAGGCGAAATCGGGCCAGACGAAGCGGTCCGAAGGCGGTGATCGCGTATTCTCGTCTTCAGGAGAAGAGAGTGAAACGAGTTCCTGTCCGTGCTTTGCGCGACTTGCAGCGCAACATCCTGGCCGGCCTCATTACCGCCGGACCGTTATTTGTTACCTGGCTGGTTTTCAGCTTTGTCCTCAGCGCCTTGGCCAAGGCCGGCTTACCTGCTCTTCGACTGCTGGAAGACCTCTTTCCACTGAACTGGCTCAGTGAGCCGTGGCTTCAGTCCACAATGGCTGTTTTGCTTACCTTGGGTGTGCTCTACGTGTTGGGCCGCGTGACCTCTCTGGTAGTCGGCCGCCAGGCCTTTGGCTTGTTTGAGGCTTTGCTTGAGAGGCTGCCGTTTGTGGCCAAGGTCTACAGCTCGGTGCGCCAGTTGCTTGACACCATGATGACCAAAAAGGAAAGCAGCCATCGCGTAGTGCTGGTCGATTTTCCCATCGTCGGTCAGAAGAGCATCGGCTTTCTCACCCGCACCCTGATTGACTCCACCAGTGGCCAGGAACTGGCCGCGGTCCTGCTGCCCAACGCAATTAACCCGACCTCAGCCTTCCTGCAGGTGCTGCCTCTGGACCTGGTCACAGAAACCGACCTGACCATGGAACAGGCCATGAGCATGTTGCTCACTGGTGGGGCCGTTGCGCCTGCAAGCCTTCGTTTTACACGCACGGATCGAACCCAACTCACGTGACGGACGCTTCACTTGGCGGCATCGGCGGCGCTGAGTTCCTCGTCGGCGTGCTCGCTTTCCACCGCCACCTTGCGCAGGCTTACATGCTCAAACCGCGCCCAGATCAGGCCCACCGGAATGATTGCCAGGAAGGTAACCAGCAGCAGCGAGGCCGCGCAGGCGGTAGCTGCCTCAGCCGATGCGCCGATCAGGCCGGACAAGGCGGCAGCGACAAGCCCGATCTGTGTGAACCACCCAAGTATTGGCAATTGAACGATACTCGCCGTGCCGCTGGCGATCATCAGCAGCACACATTTCGGAGGAGTGATCGAGGCCAGTTCAGGACTGGCGGCGAATGCCTGGCAGGTGACGAAGTAGGATGCGGCAATCAGCACCCACATACCCAGCGAGAGTGAGGCCGTGACCGCAAACTCAGAAAACGAGCGCATGGTGTCAAGGCCGGAATGGAAGGTGCGAATCTTTTCGCCGATCGCCGTCCCCAGCTTCTTTGAAACGAGGCCGAAACCGCGCTCGAAGAATGTGGCCACCACACCACCCCACAAGCGTACCGCGACCAGGAACAGCGCACCTGAAACGGTAAGCGCCAGTCCGCCGTAGCGGGCGAAAAACGCTGCCAGGAATGGAGAATGAAGCTCCATTGTAGAAACCATGGCTGAGTGGCTGGTTGCCTTAATCACTTCGGCTTCGGGAATCCAGAGCATAGCGATGGAGAAGATCAGGGCCATCGATCCGGCGTCGAAAAGACGCTCCACAATGTACACGGCCAATTGAGAGCTGAGGGGCAGGCCCGTCTTCTTCGATACAAGGTAGGGGCGCACCGGATCGGCAACGCGGCCAATCAGCGCGATCGCAGTAAATCCGATCACCTGCGTCCCCAGAAGCGAAAGCGGATGCACCTTCTTGTTGTGCTTGAGGAGCAAGGCCCAGCGCACAGAGCGGAAAATGTAGGCGGAATAAATAAAGACGACACCCAAAGCGATTTTGCGCCATTCGGCATGGGCCACCTGGGCTCGGAAGACGCCAAAGTCAAAGTGAAATCTCTGCCGGCCCCATGCGAAGAGCGCCACCAGCACAGCCAGCACAACCAAACCTGCAATCCACTGATGCTTCTTCAAGCGTTCTCCGTTCCAATACCACACACCAATTCTATTTCCTGGTGTCCTGTTTCAAGGAACTGGTTGCATAAACCGGTCTTTGAAAGAGCGCGATTCATCGGGGTGATCTTATCGGGGTCCCCAGCGACACGCGGGGCCCCCACGAACAGGTCTTCGTTCGTGGGGTGGGGACAGGTCTTCATCGCTGGGGTGACCTTAAAGCGTGCCCGCCGAGCCTCCGCTTCAGAATCTCGCCGTGCTTCCGCCGCCCCCACTGTGATATTCATGAGGACTCTCAGGATTATTGAGATTCGCACACCTTGCCGGCAACTATCCAATACTCTCGTCCGCGCATCAACCCCGCCGTTGCGACGTTTGCGTTGCTCCTCGGCCTGAACCTGCTCAACTACATCGACCGCTATATTCTGCCCGGCGAACTCTCGCTGGTCCAGAATGAATTTCATGCCACCGGGCAGCAGATGGGCGCGCTCACCACGGCGCTTTTTGTCTGCTATATGCTCACAGCACCCTTGACGGGCTGGCTCGGAGACCGTTTCTCGCGCAAGCCGCTCATCATTTCCGGCGCGATCTTATGGAGCCTCGCCACGCTGGCCACAGCCTGGGTTCACGACTACTGGACTCTCTACCTTCGTCATGCCCTGGTCGGTGTGGGCGAGGCCACCTTCGGCATCTTTGCCCCAGCGGTGCTCGCCGATTTCTATCCTGAACGGGCTCGGAATCGCATCCTCTCCATCTTTTATCTTGCCATCCCCGTGGGCGCGGCGCTGGGCTATCTGGCGGGCGGACAATTGGGCACATTGTGGGGCTGGCGCGCGCCGTTCTTCGTCTGCGCCGTTCCGGGGCTCATCATTGCCGCTCTCTATGGCTGGATCGGCCGTGAGCCGCGGCGTGGCGCCAGCGACCATCTGAAACCTACCGCCGATCGGGCCACTGTCCTGGGGCTTTTCTCGAATCCGGCCTATCTCACGGCCACATTTGGATTGGCGACGCTTACCTTTGCCATGGGCGGCATCTCGAATTGGATGCCCGATTTCCTTCATAATCCCGTGGGTCTCTCCGTGGCCAACGCCAGCCTGGTTGTGGGAGCGATCACTGTGGTAGACGGCATTGCCGGAACCCTGGTGGGCGGCTGGATCGCCCAGCGCTGGCTTCGCACCAATCACCGCGCACTCTATCTGCTCTCGTTTTGGAGCGTCGCGCTCACTCTGCCCTTTGGTGCGCTGGTCTTCTTTGGCCCGCCCGCGTGGTCGGTGCCCGCTCTCTTTGCCGCCGAGTTCTTTCTCTTCCTCAATACAGGTCCGCTGAACGCCGCCATCGTCAACTCCGTTACGGCGCCGGTCCGGGCCACGGCGGTCTCGTTTAACCTCTTCTGCATCCATGCATTCGGTGATGCATTTTCGCCGCAGATTATCGGCGCCATCAAAGACCGCTCCAACCTGCGTATTGGCTTAGGCGCCACCCTGGTCTTCCTGGTCATCTCATGCGTGATTCTTTGGGTGGGTGCGCGCTTTGCCCCTCCTCTTGAAGAGGTTCCTTCCCCTGCTGTTGATTCGGACAATCCTTAGGACGCTCCAGCCATCCCGCATGCACCAGGTTCGGCGATACTGGCGGTATGGTTCCAGTCGGCGCATTGGCGCGGCTCCTTGTTCTTCTTGATTGGACCTTGGCGATTGCCTGGCTGTGGCGAGCCGTCGCAACCTTGCGCGGAGTGCCTACTCTGCCCGACCTCACCGGCAAGGATGCCGCTAATTTACCGCCACTCGCCGACTGTGAGGGGCCGCATCTGTCGGTTATTGTTCCCGCATGCAACGAAGCGGCTTCCATCCAGGCCACGCTTCGCTCGCTGCTGGCGTCCACCGGCCTGCGGCTGCAGATCATTGCAGTCGATGATCGCTCCGGAGACCTTACAAGGCAGCGAATGGACGAGATTGCGGCAGAGGCAGGTGCCGGCGGCGTGCCTCATGAACTGCGCGTCCTCAGCGTCCGCGCGCTACCTGCGGGCTGGCTTGGGAAGCCACATGCCATGGCTCTCGGCGCGCAGCAGTCCTCTGCGCCCTGGCTGCTGTTTACCGATGGCGATGTCCTGTTTCATCCCCAGGCGCTTGCGCTGGCTCTGCGTGAGGCGCTTGCGCAAAAGGCCGATCACCTTGCTCTCGTGCCCTCGCTCATCCTCCGCACCACGGGCGAGCGCGCCATGCTGGCGGCCATGCAGGCGCTGGCGCAGTGGACCATCCGCCTGTGGAAGGTTCACGATTCCGGTGCAAAGGACTTCATCGGTATCGGCGGATTCAATCTGGTGCGCCGCGAGGTATACAGCCAGGTGGGCGGCTTTGAGTCGCTAAAGATGGAGGTGCTTGACGACCTGCGCTTTGGCTGGAAGGTGAAGCGCGCGGGATTTTCGCAACTCGTCGTTTTAGGACCGGGGCTGGTGCGCATTCGCTGGATCGATGGCGCATTCGCTGTGGTGCGGCTGGTTGAGAAGAACGGGTTTGCCGTCTACCGCTACAAGGTGTGGCTCCTGTTGCTGGCCTGCATGGGCCTTGCCGTCCAGGCCTTCTTGCCGCTGGTGGCCCTTGCTGCCGGTGGTTGGGCCTGGGCTGCAAGTCTGGTGACCTATGCCGGGATTGGCGTGGCCTATGCGGCCAATCGCCGTGTCACCCAGGTCTCGCCCTGGCTGGTGGTCTTCTTCGCTCCCGCAACAGCCATCGTAGCTTTCGCGTTTCTACGCTCCATGGTCCTCACGCTGGCACGCCGGGGTGTGGACTGGCGCGGTACACGTTATTCGCTGAAGGAACTGCGCCGCAATGTCGGCCGCGGCTGGTAACGCGGCAGTTACTTTGACGGCTGCGTCTTCTTGTCCAGCGGCTCCTGGTCGCGGGAGTTCATAAAGCTCCGGTGCCCGCCCTGGCTTCGCAGGTTTGGATCGCCGACCGGCGGCCGTTCCTGGTCTCCTGCAAAGCCGCGCATCAACCGCGGATTCGGTTTGAATTTGGGCGGCCCACCGTAGAACTGCCGCGCATGGCTCAAGACCATTCCTGCCCGCCCGTGCATGGGCCGCACAATGCCACGGATCTGCACGTCCATGTCGCGGTATTTACGCAGTTCGCCTACTTCGTCGCGATCCTCCCGCAGGCTCACAATGGTGAACCGGCAGCGCTCGTCCGGCGTATCGGGCGAGCAAACGTCCAGGTAGCGGGTTCCGTCCGGCATCTCCACCACTTCATAGATATGCGCCGTGATACACACATCCTTATTGGCGAATTTGGCGGCGTCATCAAGAGAGACGCAGGATTTTGGATGGGAAGCAAAAGCTGGCGGAAGCAGACAGAACCCGCACAGCACCAGCCAACCCAATCGGCGCAGAACCATCGCAAGTCTCCACGGGGAATGGAGCAAGCCTACCGCGAAGCGTGCGGAAATGAAAGTCCGCGCTGCGGATTCGGTGCGAAGTCTGGCAGGCAAATAAGAATCAATAGTTGTATGTAGTCACCGAAACGGTAGTCGCAACAACCATTGGTTCGCCGTTCAGCAGATAGGGATTGTATTTATATTTGCGGACAGCGCCCATGACTGCCTTTTGCAGAGGCTTGGGACCCGAGATCAAAACGGGGTGCAGAACCTTTCCGTTCTTGCCGATCTCGATTCCGACTACCACCGTACCCCAGGACCGTGCACCCATTGTCGCGATCCTGAATGCCGGCTCAACCCTCTCCAGGAGCAGCGCCTGCGCCTCTCCAGGGGGAATGAATTTGTTGACGTTGTCCTTGAGCACCTGTTTGTAAAAGGCGCTCGATCGCATGCCGGTTGGAAAGCCTTGTATCTCCCCGGATAGCGCAGGAACAAGAGCAAAACAAGCGAACACGATGAGAATGGCGGGCTTCATTGCCATGCGAGTGTACGAGCACCGGCCTGCGAATGGAAGAGGCCGCGCAATGGCTCCCCGAAACCGTCCCGGCATCTTGCTTTCCTGGCTCCTGTCTCTAGCGGGCTTCCACCAGTTCCTCGTTTTTCGCGCCCTGCCCGTAGTGGCTTTCTACGTAGCGGTCCAGAATCTGCTTGAACTCGGCCACAATCGTGTCGCCGCGCAGGGTGGTATAGAGCTTTCCGTCCACATAGACTGGTGCTTTGGGCTCTTCGAACGTGCCGGGCAGGCTGATGCCCAGGTTGGCGTGCTTCGATTCTCCCGGCCCGTTCACCACGCACCCCATCACCGCCAGTTTCAGCTCTTCCACACCGGGGTACTTCTTGCGCCACTCGGGCATGGAGGTGCGCAGGTAGCTTTGAATCTGCTCTGCCAGCTCCTGGAAATAAGTGCTGGTGGTGCGCCCGCAGCCGGGACAACTGGTCACCTGCGGCATAAAGCTGCGGATCGAAAGCGATTGCAGAATCTGCTGTGCCGCCTGCACTTCCTCGGTGCGGTCTCCGCCTGGTTTGGGCGTGAGGCTTACGCGGATCGTGTCGCCGATCCCGCTCAGCAGCAGCGGCGCCAGCCCCGCGGTAGAAGCAATCAGCCCCTTCGATCCCATTCCTGCCTCGGTCAGGCCCAGGTGCAGGGGATAGTCGCAGCGCGCGGCCAGGTTGGTGTAGACGTCGATCAGATCGCGCACGCCGCTCACCTTGGCGGAGAGAATGATCTGGTCGTGGCCCAGCCCGTAGTGTTCGGCGGCCTTGGCTGACTCCAGCGCGCTCATCACCATGGCCTCCATCATCACCTCGCGGGCGGGCAGCGGGTCGGCCAGACGGCTGTTCTCATCCATCATCCGGGTCAAAAGCGAGTGGTCCAGCGAGCCCCAGTTCACGCCGATACGCACCGGCTTCTGGTTCTCAACAGCGCACTCGATCATGACCTGAAAATTGTCGTTGTCCTTCTTGCCGATCGATGCGTTGCCGGGGTTGATGCGGTACTTGGCCAGTGTCCGCGCCGCCGCGGGGAACTTCTTCAGCAGCAGGTGGCCGTTATAGTGAAAGTCGCCGACGATGGGCACATGGATGCCGCGCTTGTCCAGGCCCTCCACAATGTGCGGAACTGCCGCGGCGGCGGCGTCGTTGTTCACCGTAACCCGCACAATCTCCGACCCCGCCAGTGCCAGGGCCGCCACCTGTTCGATGGTGCCGGCAACGTCCGCCGTGTCGGTGTTGGTCATCGACTGCACCACCACCGGAACCTCCCAGCCGACACGAACCTGACCGATTTTGACCGTACCCGTCTTCCTGCGCCGAATCTCCGCCATAACGACCTCTCATTCAGTTTACCTGTTTCGCAAGTTTCGTTGGAGCCGGTAGTAAACCTGCCCCCAGGCGGCCCCAGTTTACCGATCAGCCGTTATTTTGAAAGGGCGCGGCTTCAGAAGCTGTGGTCAATTCCCGTTTTGCCGGCACATTGACGAAGCCTTCTCGATTTGACAAGTCAGTGCTCTTCAAAACTGGCTCAGGTGCCCATGTCGGATGACTTGCGAAGAGGTGGAGAAGCTATAGTTGTGGGAAGTTCGGAGGCAACCATGTTCGGTGCTGTCGCAGAATTCGTTTCCAATCAGGAGGGAGATTCAGCCAAGTTCATAGAGAAGGCGCGAGCGATTGCCATTGGCGTAGCCCTAGATTATGTGCCTGTGCGCCTCTACGTCGTCCGCATTGACAACTGGTTTGGGCCGAAGTGGATGCACTTTGCGGGAAAGTTCACCGCCGGAAAGCGCCTTCGCGGTTTCCCTACTGTTGCTATCGGCGTTCACAAGACGCGCCTGCATGTACCGCCGTTTGTTCCCAGTCGCGTGGTGGGGCAGCGAGTATTTGTGGGTCCAGATTATGAGGAGACGATAGCCGCGGTGCCGCTGCATATCGGGTGTCCGAGCCAACAAGCACTTTCGCGGCGTATCGCGGACATCGATAAGGATGCAGCTTTTTTGTGGTTCAGTGGGGAATCGGAGGCGCAGAAGCGTGGGTCGGTAATGGTCTATCTGCCCGATGCTTTCGATGCGACCGCGCCTCGCCGGACCGGACTTCGCGACTGCGAAGCGTTTTACGTGGGATTCTCACAGCGTGAAATGGGCTGGGAGCCAGCGATGCTGCGGGGGGTTTCGCGTGGCGAGGTGACACATCTTGAGGAGAGCGGTCGAGCTTTGATCGATAACCTGTCCTTCACGGTAAAACTGTGAAAGGGTGAGGCCGCCAGCAAGTTCCTGTTAGGACCGGTTCAGGTCCCGGCGGTGCCGCTCGCCCCCCGTACGTGCAAACAGGTACAATAGCGGCTATGTTGTACCGTCGCGTTCGCAGTTTTGCAGTCACTGCAGCCATCCTCCTGCTGGCTGCCGGAATTACCGTCTCCGCTCAGGAAAGTGCTCATCGCGGGCGCAAGTACAAGCCACCGCCGCCGACCTCGCGGATTGAAGTCACCATCCTCCGCAGCATCGATGGCAAGCCCATCGAGAACGCCTCGGTGATCTTCAAGCTCAAGGGCGATAAGGGCAACATGGAGTTGAAGACCAATGAGGATGGAAAGGCCGTGATCGACGTACTGCCCATCAATTCTGACGTGGAATTGCAGGTCATCGCCAAAGGCTTTCAGACCTATGGAGACGACTACAAGGTCGATAAGGACCAGATGGCGATTGAGATCAAGATGAATCGCCCGGGCGAGCAGTATTCGCTTTACAAGCAGCACGATCAAAAGGCGGATGCGGGAAAGAGCCCCGACAAGGACAAGACTGGGGACGCGAATAAGAACGCTGCCCCGAAAGATGCTGCCAAGGACAAGCCGGCCGAGTCCGCCAAACAAAATGATGCGCAGCCCGGCGCGGGTCAGCCCCAGCCGCAGTAGAGCTTCATCGGCTGATCGGTGCCCGTTGCCGTGGATTTCGCAGATAAGCCTGTGATGCCAACCCAAACCCTCAGCGGCAAATCGGCACTGGTCACCGGGGGTGCGCATCGCATCGGCCGCGAAATCGCCTTGGCGCTGGCTCGGGCGGGCGCTGATGTGACCATCACCTACAGGGCCTCCCGGCTCGATGCCACGCAAACTTCAAAAGATATTGCTGATCTGGGCCGTCGCGCCCAAGCCGTCGAATGCGATGTGCGTTCCGAGGCTTCGGTGCGCCAGGCCATCGCCGCGACAGCCGCATTCCACGGGCGGCTGGACCTGCTGGTAAATAATGCCGCGATCTTTGAGTCTGCTCCGCTCGACGGCATCAGCCTCGACCAATGGGACGCGGTCTTTGAAACCAATGCGCGCGGCCCGTTTCTGATGGCCCGGGAGGCGCTGGCTCATCTGCGCGCGTCCAAGGGAAGAATTGTGAACATCGGCTCTCTGGGCGGAATTCACGCCTGGGCCGGACACGCTCACTACTGTGCCTCAAAGGCGGCCCTGCACATGCTCACGCAGGCCATGGCCAAGTCGTTTGCCCCTGAGGTGAGTGTGAATTGCGTGGCGCCTGGCTGGATTGAGATGGATGAAAGCAAAGCCGCGGAAGCCTCCCGCTTTGCGGCCAGAACTCCCATGCAACGTAACGGCACAGGGAAGGATGTGGCGGAGGCTGTGCTCTATTTTGCGGCAGGTTCGGGCTTTGTCACCGGCCAAACTCTGGTCGTGGATGGCGGGCTGGGGCTATAGCTCTGGGCAAGGTTTCCGCTTATTTCCCAAACAGCCGGCTCCAAAAACCCTTGCCCTCAGTCTCTTCTCCGCCCCTGGCGGTTCCATTGGCGTGGGGATTGCGACTCTTGCCATGAGGCCTGACGTCAAACTTCAGCGGTTCGTTATCCCACAGGCCCACCGGTTCCGGCTGGGACGGCCATTTTGCTCCCTCCACCGCCGCCAATGGGTTGGTGACGCAAAGCCGGCGTGCCGTTTCTTCTCCGGCATGGTAAGTCACATACTCGTAGCCCTTCTTCAAGTGCGGTGGCCTCCACTCGGGATGATGCGCATCGCTGGCAAGAAAATGGATCCAGTTACGCTTCAGCAACGCGTTGGCAAAGGACTCCGCCGTCCTGCCGAAGCGGCCATACAGCGAACCCGATGTCACCTGGACGAGAGACCCATCCCGCATCCAGTTGGCCAGCATCTCTGGATGTCTCTGCAGCACCGGATTGCGCTCCGGGTGGGTGATGATCAAGGTATATCCAACCGCCTGCAGGCGCCGCATGGCCTCGGGCAACTGTGACGCGATCACCATATCCGGGAATTCGATCAGCAGGTAGCCCCTGCCATCAATCGAGTAGCGCAGCGGGTTCTCGATCGCCTCCATGATATTGCTCGCGTTCATGTGGAAGTCGCACCCCAGGCTTAGCTGGACCACATCCTTGAGCTCTTCGCGCAACTCAGCAAATCGCTCTTCGATGATTGCAGCCTGGTAAGGATACGCGTCGCTGGCGTGGGGAGAGCAGACCATATGCGTCACGCCGTCGCTCGCCGCCTCCTGCGCCATTGACAGAGAGGTCTGCAGATCGGGCGACCCATCATCCACCCCATAAATAAGGTGCGTATGGATGTCAATCATGCGCTCTAACTTTCATACCCCTTGAGTTCGACTTTCAATGCGCCGCCAGCGCCTCCACCATGGATGCAAAGATCTTCCAGCCGTCCTCCGAGCCAAGCAGCTTTTCGCTTGACCGGTCCGGATGGGGCATCATCCCCAGAACATTTCTTTCTTGGTTCAGGATGCCCGCAATGTTGCGCAGCGACCCATTGGGATTTGCTTCCCCGGTAATTTCGCCCTCCGGAGTGGCATAACGGAAGGCAACTCGATCCTCTGACTCCATGCGCCGCAGTTCATCCGGCGCGCAAAAGTAGTTGCCCTCCATGTGCCCGATGGGAAGCTGGAGAACTTCGCCCTTGGTCAGTTGGCTGGTAAAAGGGCTATTCGTGGTTTCCACCCGCAGATGAACCTGCTTGCAAATGTATTTCAGACCCGCATTGCGCATCAGCGCGCCGGGCAGCAATCCGGCCTCGGTCAGAATCTGGAATCCATTGCAGATGCCCAGTACGAGCCCGCCTCCGGCTGCAAACCGCTTCACGGCCTGCATCACCGGTGAAAACCGCGCGATGGCCCCGGTGCGCAGGTAGTCGCCGTAGGCAAATCCGCCCGGCACAAGCACGGCATCCACTCCAGCCAAATCTTCTGAGTCATGCCACAGAAAGGTCACAGGCTGGTGGGCGACTTCGGCAATCACATGGTAGGTATCGTGGTCGCAGTTGGATCCAGGAAAGACCAAGACTCCGAATTTCATGTCTCAAGGTTATCAGCTTGGCGGGACCGAGGCGGCAACTTTTGCCCGCGGGCTACAGACGGCACTCATCGCATTGCGCGAATCCCGGTACAGGCTCTGCGGCGGCTCATGCGTAAACGAACAAGGCCATGAAGCCAGAGTCCATGTGGTCCTGTTGGTGGCAGTGAAAGAGTGTATTGCCAGGATTGGTTGCCACCAGATCGGCTTCCACTTTGGTTCTCGCCTCTACGATCACCACGTCTTTATAAACCCCGCTCATGGCGGCACCTTGAATTGAAACCAGTTCAAAGTTGTGCCGGTGAATGTGCACAGGGTGGTCGTCCATGCTGCGGTTGTCGAAAACAAGCCGGTGGCGCAGGCCCTCTTTCAAAATCACCGGATCGGTATCGGGAAACGATTTGCCATTGATCATCCACCGGTCCAGGGCGCCGTGACCCTGGAACCGAGAGCTAAAGACGAGCGGAACAGTTACATCCGGCTTGCGGATTACGGGAACCGCATCTGCGAACGCGCGATAATCCCATTGCAGTCTGGCTGGCGCCGTCCATTGCGGCTTGCCCGCTCGACCGGCGTATTCGACGACCGTTCCCATGCCAGTGTTGCGAAACGCGGTGCGCGCCTCGCCCAGAATCCAGACGCCGGGCGTATCCATGGCAACCACTGCGCTGATTCGCTCAGCCGGACCCAGCCGCAGGGTTTCGACCTTGGCCTCGTTGCCTACCGGACTGCCATCCATCGCGATCACCTGGAAGTGGTGTCCAGGAAGCGCCAGCCAGTGTGCTTCAGTGGCGCTGGCATTGAGGATATGGAAGAGCACCCGCTGGCCTTCACTCACCTGGACCGGACTGTCGTATCCCAACATTCGGCCGTTGATCGAGCCGCAGACGTATTGGACGACTTGCGAGCCGTCGTCGCTGGAGGCGAAGTACGGCTCCCAGTCGTGCAGCACAAGAAAATGCTCCTGATCGTAGCGGGCCGGATTCGTACGCGGCTCCACTTGAAGCAGTCCAAACTGCCCGCTGTAGAGGCCGAGCTTCAGGTTGCGACGGGCAGGGACATGAGTGTGGTACCAGTGGAGACCGGACGGCTTCGGCGTAAAAGTGATCCGCGTTTGACCGCCGGGGGCGATCATTGGCGAACCTTCTTCCATCGCGCCGTCTGCGGCGACAGGAATCCACTGACCGTGCCAGTGAACGATCTCCGGACGGTCCAGGCGGTTCACGATCTCGATGGTTGCTGGCTTGCCTTCAGTTAAGCGCAGCAGCCTGCCGGGAATCTGCCCGTCATAGGCGGCGGTGCGAACCTTCTTGTGCGGTGAAAGCTCCCATTCGATCTCCGCAATCTCGATGCGATAGTCCTGGCTGGCAGTGTTGTCAGGGAAGGGCGGGGAATTGGCTTGCCCGGTTTGCACCCACGCCTTCAACGGCGCCGCTATAGCCGCGGCTGCAAGGGCAGCTCCGCGGAGAAACTGGCGGCGGTTGGTGGGTGAATCTGGATGCATAGGTTCAGCCTGGGGATTGTCCTGCATCAACCCCGCGCTTTCAGCCGCTCCACAAGCTCCCGCGTCCGGTTGACGAAAGCCTCGCTCTCCGGCGAGTCCGGCTTGATTGAGTCCACGTTGATGTGAACGTTTGCCAGCGCTCCTTCCAGGGCTGCCTTCGCCAGGGCAATCGCGGTCGTCAAATCGGAACTCATATTCGGATTGGTGATCGGCTTCAGCCTCGTGGCGATCTCCCCCACCTCGACAACTCGTTCGGCCACCCCCAAAGGCACACTGGTCGCTTCTTGCAGCGCGGCGGCAATCGCCTGGCCTCCATCCGCGGATTCCTTCGCCGATTTATAAGCCTTCATGACCACGTTGTAAGCTTCGGCATCGGCGTCGATCGCTTGCTTCAGTTGTTCGCGAAGCTGCGTGAGTCTTGAAATCGCTTCGCTCAGTTGGCTCTCGTGCTCCAGGTAGGCTTTCTTGCCGCGCGACATGGACGCAACCATTCCCGCCAGGCCGGCTGCCATCGCACCGCTTGCGGCGGCGGCGCTGCCTCCTCCCGGAGTCGCGGTGGGGGCGGCCAGTTGTTCGATAAACGGTTCGATTCCCGCGCGCAAGCCGCCCACGGCCATCTTGCCGCTCATTACCGCGGCCAGCCGGTTTTCCAGGATGAGCGAGGAATCGAAGCTCTCCACTTGCAGATACCACTCTGCGGCCTGCTCTAAAGCCTGCTTCGGAATCAGTCCCACGATCTCGCTCGAAACCGGAACAACGCCGTAGCGCGCCGCCTCCCGTTTCACAAATTCAAACACGCGGTGAATCGGAGTCTGCTCAAAGTCGGTCAGATTCATTGAAACCTGCGCCATGCCGCGCACCAGGAATCCTGCTGCCTTCACGAAGCGCAGGCCGCCGGATGAAAAACGCACCGCCTTGGCAATCTTCTTGGCCATGCTGACGTCGGCTGTGTTCAGAAAAATGTTGTAGGCCACCAGGAACTTGCGTGCGCCCACCACCGTCGCTCCGGCTGTCGGATGCACCCGCGCTTCGCCAAAATCCGGCATGCGCGCGGGATTGGTGGCAATCTCGTCGCGAATTCCTTCGAACTGGCCGCGCCGGATATTCTCAAGATTCTGCCGTTCGGGCCTCGTCGCCGCGGCCTCGTAGAGATAGACGGGAATCTGGAAGCGCTTCCAGATCTCAGCTCCAACATGCCTGGCCATGGCCACGCAGTCTTCCAGGCTGACGCCGTCAATGGGGATGAAGGGAATCACATCGGCCGCACCCATGCGCGGGTGCGCGCCCTCGTGCCGGGTCAGGTCGATCAGTTCCGCAGCCTTCCCAACCCCGCGAATCGCAGCTTCCTCAATGGCTTCCCGCTCACCCACCAGCGTGATCACCGAGCGGTTGTGGTCCGCATCCATTTCCCGGTCCAGAAGATACACCCCCGGAACCTTCATGGCTTCGACAATGGCATCGACCTTGGCCGCATCGCGGCCTTCTGAGAAATTAGGAACGCATTCAACAAGTGTGTTGGGCACGGAAGAAGAATAGCGATTCGCGCTCCGCCCCGGCAACCAGTCCTGCGTCCCGTGTCACCCATACATGTCGCGAATGTTGCAGGAACCACACCAGAGTTCCGCGCAGCGATCGGTCTACTTTGCCGGCGGCGTACGCAAGGCCGCAGTGGGCGTGCCTGTCCGCCGCGGCAGCTCCTCCCGCGCCAGCACGCGTCGGTTGAACTCATGAATGACGCGCGCCACGTAGGCCTGCGTCTCATGGTAGGGCGGAATGCCGTGATATTTATCTACCGCCTGCGGCCCGGCGTTATAGGCGGCCAGGGCCAGGGCCAGATTCTCGTGATAGTTGATCAGCAGCGCGTCAAGATAGGCTGACCCTCCACGCACATTCTGGTCCGGCTTAAAGCTGTCGTTCACGCCCAGTCCGGCAGCGGTCTGGGGCATCAGTTGCATCAGGCCTCGTGCGCCGGCGCGGCTCACTGCGCGCGCGTTGCCGCCGCTTTCGGCTTTCACCAGGCTGGCCAGCAGATCCACGTCCAGATTGCGTGCCTGGCTGGCCTTCGACAGCAATTCATGCAGGTCTGCCGGGCTTAATTTCGCATCTTCATGCGGTTCGGGCCGGGCGGCCGGTGTCAACTGCGCCGGCGGGTCGGGAACCTGCTCGAATCCTGAAATCTCCTCGGGGCGCATTTCAATGTAGCTGTCTTCGCCCGCGCCCAGGTAGAGGCGAACGCGGCCCTCCACCTGCGCATGGTGGTTGCAGCGGATCTCGAATCCATTGCTTAGCGACACGCGCTCGGCCGCCTGTCCCAGCGAAGCCAACCCCGCCAGGGTGCCTATTGCCAGAATGAATTCCGCGCGTTTCCGCAAAGTCGTTTCCCCACTTTTCTGATCCGTCAAACTTTAACAGCCGCGCGCCGCGCCACGGCGGTTTCCAGCACCGCTGCCACGCCGTCCTCGTCGTTGTGCGGCGCCTGCTTCCAACCGCGCATCTTGCTCATGGCGCGTAGTTCGAGCGCTGCATTGCCCATCAGAACGCCTTGCCCGGCCCACTCCAGCATATCCACGTCGTTCCAGTTGTCTCCGATGGCCATCGTCTCCTTGCGGTCGATACCCAGGCGCGTAGCCAGCCGCTCCAGCGCCGAACCCTTCGAGACTCCCGGCGGCAGCAAATCCAAAATCGACAAGTCGCGCACCGCATATTCGGTCCGCACGCACTCGCAGGTGCCGTTCCATTCGCTGCGTTTGAGCGCCTTCTCGGCATCTTTCATCTTGCTCAGCCCGCCGCACACCATGCCCTGAATGGGATCGTCGCCATCCTGCAACGCTTTCTCCAGCGGTTTCACCACCTCGATGGCGTTGCGGTTGGCCTCGACCCACATCGCAATGCGCCCGTGCGTCTGTTCCAGGTCTTCCACAATCAGTTCGCCGCGGCCCAGCCGGTCAAACGTAAAAACCATGGCCCCAAAGCCCCGCAGCAATCCACACAGCCCGCGCGCTACTCGCGCTTCCAGGTGTCTGCGGTCCATCGCATCCCCGCCCAGGGTCCGGGTCACTGCACCATTGGACGTAATCAGCGGTGTATCCGCTTGCAGGCCAAGTCCGTCGAGTAGCGGCGCGGTGTAAGCCGTGCGTCTGCCGGTGGCAATGGCCACTGTGATACCGGCCTCCTGCGCGGCCTTCAGCGCCTGCGCATTACGACGGCTGATGCTCTGACTGAAAGTCGGCAGCAGCGTGCCGTCCATGTCGATCGCCACTAGGCGAACTGGAGGGTACATATCCCTAGTGTACCGGTCACCTCCGGTACCGGCGACGGCGGGTCCGTGGCCACCCTGTGACCGGAAGCACACCTAGGGGGCGCCGGTTTGTTTGAAAATGTCGGGTCGAGGAGGTGGATTGTGCCGATCACCGTTCTTGTCGCCTATGCAACCCGCAGCGGATCAACAGCGGAGGTTGCCAAAGCCATAGGCGCCTCACTCCGCGAGGCCGGTATTACGCCACAAGTACGGCCTATGCGCCAGGTGGAGTCGTTGCAAGGGCCAGGTGCAGTGATCCTCGGTGCTCCCTTGTATATCGGCCGCTTCCCCCGTGAGTTTCACCAGTTCATGGTCCGCCACCATCATGTGTTCGCCGCGATTCATCCATGGTGTTTTGTGCTTGGACCTGCCCGCGTTGAGGCGGCAGATTTCGAAATGGCGAGGAAGCAGGCGGAAAAGCAGTTGGCCCGCTACCGCTGGCTCCATCCCGCCGAGCTGCAGATATTCGGTGGCAAGTACGATGTGAAGAATTTGCCCTATCCCTACAGCCTGGTTCTGCGCATACCGTTTTTTCCAGTCAACAAGATTCCTCCTTCGGATATCCGCGACTGGGCGGCGATCAAGGAGTGGGGGCTGGGAATTGCCCGCCAGGTCAAGCACGCCGCCTGACTGGAGCCGGGTCATGTTTCAGATACACTTGCGGCATGGAGCGAATTTGCACCCTGTGTCACGCAGTGCTCGTGCCAGAGATTGACGCGGACTGGTGTCCCGCCTGCGGTGGAGCATTGACCGAGCGGGCGAGCCTTCCCGAACCCGGCAAACCCACCGGACCAGCGGCAGAAGTGGACCATCGCGGAATCGTGCTGCCCCGTCGTCACGCGGCGGGCGGCATCATCACTCCGCAGTAAGCTTTCTGCCACGGAGACCGCCGAATCAGGGATTTGTGTCGAGCCCAACCGCCTCGGCTAGCCGGGCCTGCCGCTCATCGAAGGTCCAGAAACGCTCAACCTTCAACTCCAGCGCGCAGGCCACGTGCAGCGAGTTCAGCGTGCGAACGCCGAGACTCGGCCCGTAGCGCCGCGCCAGGTCGATGCTGGTATCCCAGGATCCTTGCGGGAGATCGGCTTGTATCCACGCGCCCTTTGCGCAGTCGTCTCCGAATTCAGCCCAGCCTCGCTGAGCTTCGTAGGTCGAAACCTGCTTACGAAAGACATATTGGTAAAGGGCGTGGGCCAGTTCGGCCCGATTGAGTTGGGTTATCCAAACAGGTACAGAAAGACCCATTCGACGGATCGCTTCCGCAGAATGCGTATCCCGGATGTAGTTGGAGACGATGAAGCTCGAGTCCGCATAGATCCTCAATAGCGGCTATTCCTCTCCTCAATCAGGATGTCCACAGCGGGGATGGTGCGGTCCCCGAAGTTGCGCTTCAGGCGCGCTTCAAAGGCCGGCCATTCGACAGGCTGGATTCTAGGGTTTTCAGGCACAATGCGGGCCACAACCCGATTGCGCTTCCGCAACTCGACGACCTCACCCGCCTCAAGCCAGATGAGTAGTTGGCGAGTATCGCGCAATTGTCTAAAATTCACGCTTGGCATCATGCTAATGTGACACAAAATGTGTCACATTGTCAGTCGGCCTTCGGAATCTGCTCTACTCGTACCGCAGCGCCTCGGCAGGCAGGATGCGCGCTGCCGCCGACGATGGATACAGCGTAGCCAGCAGAGAAATCCCAATCGAGACCGCCGCCACGATCACCCCATCCAGCGGGCGCGGCGCAAAGGGCAGGGTGTCGATGGAGTAGACCTCGGCGGAGAGGTGGACGAAGTGGTAGTGCCCGCCTGCCCACGCAGCCAGGTAACCCAGCACCAGGCCCAGGGCTGTGCCGATCAGGCTGATAAGCAACCCCTGCATCAGGAAGATGCGCCGCACCTGTCGTGGCTCCACGCCAAAGCTCATCAAAACTGCAATGTCGCGGGTCTTCTCCATCACCATCATGGTCAGCGCGATCAGAATGTTGAGCGCCGCGACGACCACGATGAGCGCAATGATGATGAAAGTGACGATCTGCTCCTCCCTGAGCGCACGGAACAGTTCGCGGTTCACCTCCATCCAGTTGGTCGTCATAAAGCCCTTGCCCGCCGATTGCTCAAGGTCGCGGCCGACCTCGGGTGCGCGGTATAGGTCGTCCACTTTGAAGCTGATCACTGAAAGTAGGTCGGGCTCGCTGAACAGCCGCTGCGCATCGGCCAGGCGCATGAAGGCGTAGGCCGCGTCGTATTGATAGAAGCCGGAGTGGAAGATTCCCACCACGCGGAAACGCTGGTACTTGGGCGCCAGGCCCAGGGGTGTCAGCTCACCCTGCGGGCTGGTCACCAGCACACTGTCGCCTGCCTGTGCGCCGATTTGTTCGGCAAGGTCCTTGCCCAGCACCAGGGGGGGATAAGGTGTGTCGTCGGGAGCCGCGGGCAGGTCTTTGTTCGCGCTCAAACCCGCGCTGGCCGCCGGTGCGGATGTCTCCGGTTCCAGATCTTTTGCCGATCCTGAAACCATCGAGTCCAGCAGGTTGCTGACGGTCCGCTCGTCCGCGGGAACAACTCCCTTGATGAGCGCGAACCCCGCGCGCGGTCCGCGTGAAACCAGCACCTGCCCATAGAGCCCGGGGGCCGCGGCGGTCACGTGGGGCACGTGGCGCAGCCGCTCCAGCAGCGGCGGCCAATCCTTGATGCCGTCCGCCGCCACGCGCATCAGCTCAACATGTGCCGACGAACCCAGCAGCCGGTCCTGCAAATCGCGCCGCATCCCGTTGGTGATGGCCAGGGCGATGATCAGCGCCGCCACACCTGCGGCCACCCCGGCCACGGAAATGGTGGTTACGATACCCACCACGGCTTGACGCCGTTTGGCTTTTAAATAACGTGCCGCTACAAATAATTCAAATCGCATTGAACCTACTTTGTTGACCCAAACACCGTCTTGGCCATGCCCACGTTTTCATATCTGTCGTAGACGCGCACCGTCAACAAGTGCTCGCTGGTCTTGCCGTCAATTCCCGAGGCCGGAATTTGAAGCTCATAGTGCTCGCGCTTCGAGTCGGAAATTTTGTCCAGCGGCTCCACAAACTGCCACGGCCCCGCATCCAGCGAGTACTCGGCGTGGGCAATCGGCGAGGCCGCATCCTCGGCGTCGAAAGTTACGCGTACAGATTTGGGGCAGGAGGCCTGAGCGCAGGTTGCTGTCTCTTCGGCTGCCTTGAGCGAGAGAACCACCGGCGGGGTGGTGTCCACCTCGAACCGCTCGCTCTCCTTTGCGCCCGTGAGCGCGTCCCCGGGAGTATGCGAGGGTGCGTCGGAAGCTACGACCCTGACCTGGTACCCGCCGTCGGGAATCAGCGCCGCATCGAAACTGTAGGCCTTTTCGGTAATCTTGTCCTTCAGCAGCCGCCAGACGTGTTCCCCGTCGCCGCGCAGGTAGAGCGAATAAGTGAGATCGTCGCCGTTGTCGTCGTGCGCCGCCCAGCGCACCGTGATGGCGGTGCGGTCCTTCGTGGCCTGCAGCGGAGCGTTGGAGCCTGCGTCGAAGGGGATGCCGCCCGTGCCCTGGCTGGCCGCTGGAAACGCGACGTTCACCGTCGGCGGCTGGTTGCCGGCCAGGTTCTGTGCATTAAGGCGCGCGCCCGGGACAACCACCATGTCATCCACCACGGGAGCGGCATTCACAGGCAGGTAATTCACGCCTACGCTGCCCACATTTCCGCCCGCGTGCAGCACGGCCTTCCACTGCAGAAAGCGCCCCGCCGGCGAAGCCACTGCGCCTGCATTCAACAATTGCCAGTCACTCCACCCGCGTACCGGCTGCTCCACGTTGCCGGTTCGCGTCCACAACTCATACCCCGTTGAACCCGGCTGCACCTCGACGCGGCCAAAGCGTGCCAGCGCGCCCGCATCCAGCACATCGCTGGCGTACTCATGCTTTTCGGCGGGGCACAGGCAATACAGCTTGCCGGTGTTGCCCGTGCCAATCAGAATGCCACTCATCTTCTCTGAGTTCGTGACCGTTGCTAAACTCAGCCCTTGCTGTGCCTCAAGGTGCGCAATGTCCGCATAATTGCCATTGGCCGCGATGCGAAAGATGCGCCCGCGATTGCCGCTCAGAGCCAGCAGGCCATCCGTCCTCGCTGTCAGCGCGTAGACCACCTCGTCCTTACCGGCCCATATCTTGCGCGGCGCCTGGCCCGCGCTCAATGCGTAAATCTCGCTTCCCTCAGGAACGGAAGCGCTCGTATTGGCGGCCTGTAGCGAGCTCGGCTGAACCACGGTGAAGGTCACCATGCCGATTCCCTGAACCGGCAGCGGCGGCAGCGGATTGCGTGTCTTGTCGCCCACGCCGGCGGCATAAATGGTTCCATCGGAGGCCACGGCCACCGACGTAATCTCGCGTCTTGGAGCCTCAAACAGCACATAGCCCTTGCCCTGTGGACTGATGCGGTAGACCAGTCCGCTGCCGTCCGAGCCCGCGATTAGGTTGCCCGTCGCGTCCCACGCCAGGGTGCGAATATGCTGCTCGTCGCTCTTGAAAAACTGCTCTGCCGGGGCACCGGGTTTTGCGGGGTCCATGCGATACACCGCTCCGGGACCTCCGGTAGCGATGTAGAGCCGACCCTCGGCGTCGAACGTCATGTCCCAGATGTAGTGCGAATTTGCATCGGCCTTTTCGTCGACCGGCTTGGCGCCGCGGTCCCTGACGGCGCCGGAATCACCCGCCTTGCCAGCCTCCGCCTTGCCAGCCTCCACCTTGCCAAGGTCGAAGACCACCGTGGCTGTGGCTGCATCCTGCTTTGCCGCAGCATTCGGGTTAAGTTTATAAACCTTGCCGCTGGGCAGCGTGGCCGCGTAGAGCGCTCCATCGGGCCCCAGTCGCACCACCTGCACGCTCAGGTCTTTCGTCTCAAACAGGGTGAAGGGCTTGCTGTTCTTCTCACTTCCGGTGCGCAGCACGGTGGCCGGCGAACCAGTTCCCAGGTACGCCGTGCCGTTCTTGTCCACCGCCACCGACCACACGAATGTCGAAGGGGTGGCCAGCATTTCGCTCGGCGCCGGTCCCTCGCGCAGATGTCCGTCGCTCCCGATCGCGACTCCCTGCGGCGTCCCTTTCTCAAACTCCTCAAGGCGGGACTGGGTCCACAGGTGCGTGCCCTGGGCTGCCACCGGAGCCGAACCAGCAGCGGCAGCCACAAGAGCCAGCACCAGTGCGGCAAAACTGAGCGCGGAGTGAGGACGGTCGACAGTGCAAGCCGGAACAAACATGCTGCCGTTGAGTCTACTAGAGTAGCCGTGAGCGGACGATGCCACAATGGCTGTGATTCCAATATTTACGTCGAGTAGCGGTACGGTGCGGCCAGTCGCGGGAATCGGCGGATCGCCGACTGGATATCGTACACCGAATCAATGATTTGGGACGCACCGCGGCGAGATATATCCCGCGAACTAATCGGCGGTCGCACCCAGCATTACATCGAGTAAACCGACCCAGCGGCCACCTAGCGGCCGATACGCTTCTAATAAAATCAACAGTTTACAGCCGCTCCGCGCAAAACCCACGAAAAGCCGTCACAAGACGGCCGCTGGGTTGCCTAAGTCATTAAGGTGCAATAACTAAGATGCTTTGGCAGGTGCGTGTTGAGCGAGACCCAGCGGCCGACCCAGCGGCCATATGATTTTCAAAGTCGAAGCCGATTCTCAAAATCGCCTGGCGTGTTCTCTATCTGCGTAGATCGTTACTAAGTAGTCACTGTTCGCGAACATTTGCGGTCCCAAAAACAGCCCGCGCCGAAACGCGGGCTGCCCCCAATCAGACCCGACAGCTACACAATGGCTGGCTGCGGACTGTCGTCCCTCAAGCGCTGCATTTTTTTTCGCCACTCACGCATATCCATCGCTGGCTTGAGCTGGACGCACCCAGCATCGTCACGAACGTCTTCGAATAAATTGCGGTCATAGTGACCCGCCGGCAAGATCGCCGCCAAATCGCACGCCTCTAGGCAGTAGCTTGCGACATTGTCCGGGAGATCCATCACTTTCAACTCAGCGAACTCATTCCAGAATCCGAGATCACTCAGCTTTTCAACATACATCTTCACGTTGTTCACGAAAGGCATGGCTTCTTGGAACGGATCTGAGGTACCCAACAGTTGCGCTCTTTTCATAAACCAGCTATCAATGTTGGGTGCGACGCAGCATCCGCACTTTTGGAGGAGCGACTGATCGCCGGCCAGATCTTGAGCGTTAAACCCGATTTCATCTAAGGCCATAGATATCAGCACGCTAGCTGGAACTCCAAAGAGTCGCTGAGCCTTTTGCGCCGAAAGGATAGTGCAGCTAATAAACAGGACCGCACAAAAATTGTCCATCAATCCCATTGGCAGCAAGCCTCGCGCTTCCCACTTGTCTATCACCTCCCGGCTGGCACATTTTGAAAACCTAATAAGGGGCGTTAGCAGCTTCAGCATCTCCACTTCCGAGTCTCCAAACATCGGGACGTGGCCCTTATTGTCTTCTACCTTCAGCGCGCACGATTTTGACATTTTGTTCTCCTCCTCGCCGGCTTTCCGCGGCCTAGGAAACACGCATTAGAATGGCTCAATGGCGAGGCGATCGCGTATTCGATTGCCGCGTCAAGGCTCAGATAGACGTTGCGAGCGTCTGTCTGAGCCGCTTCGTGAACCGTGATTCTCTCACGGCCGTTCACAGTGTCCCCTCGAAAGAATCGACCTTCTCACTGGCGGCGGCCTTGACCTGGTCAAGCGCGTTCGTCAAGGTGCGGACATTGATATAGGTCCGAGAGCCTTCAAAGGCGTCGCGCACGGTACAAGTCGCGATGAGTTGCTTCATTTTCGCCGCGGCCTTTTTGGAATCCATGGAACTGAGCAGGTCGCCGATCTCTCGCTCGATAATTCCCTGAGCTTCGCGATCCTTCAGCCCTGGCAGACGAACCTTCGCAATGATGCGGGAATTCCACTGCTCCAATGTGGCCGAGAATTTATCGAATTTCGACTTGAGATCGTGCGACCCAGCGAACAGCAGCGAGAAGTAAGGTGGCTCATCGAGCAGCTCACGCAATGTCTCATAACAGTCGATGGAGAGGTGTTGCGCCTCGTCAACAACTAGCAGTACTCGCCGATCAAGGAACTGAAAGTGAATGCCGGCCAGCATCACATCGATCTGATTTGAAACTCTGCAGCCACAGGCGATAGCGATACGCCTTACCAAATCCCGCGGGGAGATTCCCAGTCGTCCATAGATGTAGAACGCGCGACGACCGGTCTCGTTGGCCATTTCCGAAAGATTCAATTTAGCGACCTGGTGCTTAAGCACGAAGGACTTCTGTGATCCAGGAGGCGCATAAATCATGTAGGCCACAGGCTTGGGGAGCAGCTTTTCGAAAGTCTCTTGGATGATCCGGACGTTCGTCGTTTCGTAAAGATCGCCTGTTATGCGAGTCAGAGGAGCGATAGGGTGCTGATCGATGTAAGCTGCGGCCTTGGCAACCAACTGCCTCGCCGTCGCCGCGATATTGTGATAGGCACCCGACAGAAAGAGCCGCATGGCGGCCTCACTGTAGCCGAGCCTCTGCGCAAAATCGCGCGACTGAAGCCCAGTGCGCGCGAGGTAGTCTTCGATTCGGGCGCGCGCGGGGCCATTCACTTCCTCTTCCAGGGCAAGCGCAGCACGGTTGTATTCCACGTCGCGCTTCATCCGACTTTCTCCAATCCGAAATCCCTCAGGAGTCTCGCAGCGATATCGGCCGCGCTCATGGGCGCCACGGCGGTTTTATCTGGGCGCAGCCGGGGCATGCGCTGCGAAATCACCGCGCCGACAGAGGAACCTTTTTCTTCTGGGAGATTGGGGTTGTTCCTCAGTAGCCGCTCGGCCAAGCGCTTACTGCCCTGGCCGGGGAGGATGTTTCGTGGCTCGTCTTCTGGCCGCACCCGAGGCATGCGATGCGAAATCACCGTGCCAGCAATAGTGGGAAGCTGTAGACGGCCGTAGAGCGCATCTTCAGCCGTTTGCGCGCCGTTGGCGCGGGCCGTAGCCGCGATAGCCTTCAGGGTCTGCTTGGTGGCTTTTTCGAGGCCGCGGCGAATTGACATGCTTTCGGCAATCTGAGACTGAGTCGCCGGATCATTCGGCGCAAAACGGAGGAGGGGCTCAGCCTCAAGCCAGCCCAGAACGCGGCCATCCATAGTAAGTGCCAATGCAAACTCGGGGTCCTCGGGGTTCCAGTCGATCAAGATCTCCGTCTCATTGGCCTCGTGCATCGCGGCCCAGGCCATGCGATCTTCAGGCCGTGGCGTGTAACGGTAATTGCGCAGTTGCACGGCGCATTCGCGAACCGTGCGCTGGACGCGTTCGCAAAAGAGCAAGGCGAGCGTCGCCGCATCGGGTACGGGCTTCTGATTGGGATTCAGTTCAGCGCTGAAGACCTCATTTGGTGAACGACCGTCCATTCCTTCGCCGCGTTGCGGCGTGTCATTGTACTCGGCAATCCAGGAGAGACAGCCAAGAATGAACCGGCTCGCGAGGGGATGATCCGACTCTTCAACGCGGCCTGCCTTCAGCAGCCGACGATGACGCATCATGGCCTTTTCTGTGGATTCGGGCCGTGTGAAAGGTGATCCAGAGGTATACGTAGAATGAACGGCGTCGAAGTGCATGTGCATCGTCTGGAAGAATCTTTCCACATGTTTGCTCTGAGGATGACGAGGAATGCAGTGTGTGACCGAGATTCCGAGGCGCGAGAGAATTCCGGTCTGCGCGATGGTTTTGTATTCTTCTTCCCACCATCCCTTGGGAGCTTTCGCGTCGTCGTCGTATTCGGGCAGATCGCAAGCGTGCGCCGCGCCCTTGGCGACTTTTTTGTAATCACGGCCGTTGTCGACGTAGACGCCCTCGGGAGGGCCGACTTCCAGCATCGCGCGGACCATCGTTGCGGAGATCGAACGGGAGCTGCCTTCCCACGCCCAGGTAGCCCAGGCCTTGCGGCTCCGATAGTCGACAAAGGCCGACATGCGCAATCGGCCCGGTGTGCCAAAGGGAACGTCAAAAAAGAGATCGTTGGAAATTTCGACGTCATGGATGGCGTGATCTCCTACCCAAATTTGGTTCGCATAAACATCGACATATCCACGCTTCAGGTAGGGCGCCATGCGCTCCCGATACTCGCGCAGCCCTTCTCGCGCGAGGGTTTTCATGGCCGGGGAAACGCTCTTGGAGAGGAAAACGCGGATGGTTTCGCGACTTGGCAGATCGTCTTCGGAAAGGCTCAGCGCCTGAGCTTCGTACTCAATTTGGTCCGCTATGAAACTGATCGACGTTCTTTCATTTAAGTAAAGATGCGCGGCTAGAATCGCAGCGTCGCGGTGTTTTGCAAACCAGCGGGATTGGCCCCTGTCGCTCCGGAAGCGATCGAACAGACCATCGGCGCCTTTTCGCTTAAAATTCCCGTACCAGGTCCAGATCGTGGAGGGCTTAGATTCGTGCTCCTTCGCTATCTGAAGTACGAGATCGCTCAGATTCTTGACCTCGCGACCGTTTTGGATGCACCAGCAACGCCGCTCCGCTGGCGTCTCCAACTGTGAGTATTCGAGCATGGGATTGATAACGGCCAGCCGTTTCGCGATCTGCTCTTTTTGAGCGTCCGTGACGGCCCGACAGGGAGCTTCCGCCGAAGCGGATTGTGGCCCGAATACGATGAGCTGCGCGCTGTTCGTCTTCTCGCGTGCTGGATCGATGACGGCGAGGGCAACGCGGCGAGAATTCAATTTGACCTGTAGATCGGTTGGCAAGGAGAGCGAGGAATACTCACGGGCGCGGCGCCCGTTGGGCTTCTGTTCCCCCACAGGACGACACTTCAATTGGCGAGCTGCGGCCTTATGCCGAATGGTCGAATCCTTCCAGCCAGTCAGGTCGCTCAATTCCTCGGGACTCAGCCAATATTCGGTCATGCCGGGCTCACTCACTCCGATCCTTGCTCGCAGCGAGGAGCCCGCGTTCCAGGTCAGAGAACATCAATTCGCGATAGGCGCGCTGTCCTTCAAGGGCTAATTTCACGAGCGCCGGCAACGCTGAGCGAAGCCACACGCGCACCGTTTCGTAGCTGGGCAATTGCGCCTCGGAAATCCCAAGTAATTCGCGGTTGCGAACGATCGCTCCGTGAATAGCGCGCGCAGTGGGCTGCAAAGCGAGATGCAGATAAGCCACAAAGACGGCCGCTTTATGATTCTGACTGAAAAAGCGCGATGATCCCTTGTCCTTGCGCGGGCGCGGGCTCAACGCTTTCGAGCCATCCTTCCTAAGCTTGGAGAGTTTGCGATAGATGGTCCGGACGCATCGACCGCTGTGTTTAGCACACCACTTGATCGCGTCGCCTTGTCTGGATGCTCGCTCTCCATTGGGCAAGATGTACGGAAAGATCCGGTCGCCTGGCAGTTCAGAGAGATCCACCAACGGAGCGTAGACATCGTAGCGCTCTTCCGTTTCTGATCCTCCGCGATGGCATCGCTCAACGCGAAGCGGCCGGTCAATCGACCTCCTCGGCGCCTTGGGAATCAAGGAAGAATCTCTCGTCGCTTTCATTTCAAGTCCTCGGTTCGGTCGGCCGACTCTGCTCAACCGTCTCTGCGATTGCGCGATGCTGCTCTATTTCGCGTTGTCCCACCTGCAGGCTCTTTTGGTCATCGGGACTGAGCAAAAGTCGCCCTAGGGAGTGGTCCCCAGTGATGTCGCAGAACGGAACGATCCAGGCAACAGGGAATCGATAATCCGTGCGGCTTTCCGCGGTATAGTTGTCCAAAGATCGAACCTTGAGGGGCATGCCTATTGCGATCGAGAGTTCCTCTGCTATTGCTTCGCGACTCTTCGAGCAACCTTTGATGGCCTTGGAGAGCGCTTTCCTGACCGTCCTATCCATGGCGGCGTAGTTGGAGGGTGAAATTGCGTCCTTCATTTTCGCTTCCTTTTCGCGTATCCGGTGTAGACACTACCTGTAGCGGGATAATACATCCAAAGTTTTCCGAGGTCAACAGATGTGACTAAGACAAAGCAATCAAAGGAACTTGGCCAAAGAATTCGAGATGTACGGAAGTCTCAGAACCTTGACGAACCGCCCACGCAAGAGGCGTTCGCGAAGAAACTGGGCGCCGCCAGATCTCAAGTGTCGGCCTGGGAAGCCGGGAGGCAGCGGCCTTCAAAAGAGAAGCTCATCGCACTCGGCAATCTAGCAACCTACCCGCATAACCTCCGGTTCTGGGAAGAGGCGGGTGTCGCTCCCGCAGCTTTTGAGGCGGCGATTAGGAGAACCTTGCAACAGAGACGCAGCGAGCCCGCACTGGCCGAAGCGACGCCGATAGCCCGCCTGGACGCATCCGCATTGCTGCGGCGTCTAAATCCCAAGGAAGAAATCGTTGAGGCCGACCCAGTCGATACAGTTCCATTTCCATCACTTTTTGTTCCAGATCGCGCTTCGACCGTTTGCGTAGAGGTCACGAAACGGACCAAAGGTCCGTTGCTTTTCGGAGGCGATCTCGCCCTCGTCCAACTCTCGGAGCTGCCATTGATAAAGCTGCGAAATCGTCTGGTCGCAGTTCTATTTCACCAGCAGCATAACCTCCTATTGCCAAGCTCAACGGCAGCGCACTCCCACGGCGGCGGGGCGCCCGTGGATATGGCGGAGTCGGAACGCCAGCGGGACATCCTCGAACTTGGCGAAGCGAGCGAGCGTTCAACGAATGAGTATCTGAAGCAAGCTACGGGGCCCGGCGTTCTGTTTGGGATGCTTCGGCTCGGTTCAGATGGAGACTGGGGGGGGAAAGATGAGAATCTCGGCCTCTTTCACCCTTGGCGTTATTTTTTGGATTGCGGCGATCATTGGGAGCCTCTGACGGATTGGAGCCTTGATGAATTTGCTTCCGCGATGAACCCGCCGATCAAATCCGGACTCCGGATTATCGGGGCCGTAGTTGGCTGGATCAGCGCGAACGCCGATAGCTCTTCAGGTCTGGCGTTCGGCCTCGATGATCCGCCCGCGACGGCTGGCGGCTGAAAAGTTTGACCTTTGCTTTCTGGTGCGCGCCGGGGAGCAAGGAACGCTTCGGGGTGCGGCCGAGTCCTCCTCGCGCCCCCGAAGCGGATTTTGAAAGGCCGGCATTGAATCGAGCTGGCACAGGAGAGAGGGAACCGCTATGACCGCAGTGATGACGGAAGCGCCTAAGACTGGCGAAGCCACCTTGGAGAATCTTCGCGCCCGCGCGGGCGAGCTGGAGGCAAAAGTTGAGAACCTCAGAACCTCCCTGGCAGATTCGCGCCGGCGTCTGGAAAGCCTGACCGCAGAGCGCGGAAGCCTCGTCTTGCCGGCACGATCGGGAAAGGATGCCAGCGCGCAAAAGCGCCTCTATGCGATCGATGAGCAGCTAGCCGTTCTCAGGCGCGACGTTGCCGACGATGGGGAGGCACTCTCCGAGTTGAGCATTCACCTTGGCTCTGCTCAAAATGAACTGGAACGCGCCGAGTGGGAGCGCGACCGCGATGCCGTTCGAAAGCTCCTGACTGCGCGCATCGAAGGGAAAACTGCCGCGAAGTTGGAGAAAGTTGCCAACGAATTTGCCGAAGCGCTGAAAGCGGCGGCTAAGGAGGACGAGAGCATCGCCGCGGCCCTGGTCACTTTCGAGGCCACTCTGCACGGGGAGGCCGGCGACGTTAGGCGCAGGACGCGCCATCGTGCCCAGATTCTATCTGTGAAATTCGTCAATCTCTTGTGCATCGATACTACCCAGGCGCGGCCTTCGCAATTGCATGGGCGGGACATTCGAGAGGAAGATCCGGTTCCTTTCCGGGCAGCGCTTGAGGCGTTGGATCGGCTGGAGTTGGTGTTCTGAGTTTCGGGCACGCGCCCGAAAGCGCCACTAGCCGGGCCGTTCACAACGGCAACTGCGCCGGCCCGGCTGGAGGCGATTTAAGGCTCTAGGACGTTTTGGGGGATGCTACCCCACCAGGTGGGCTTGTGAGGCGCGTACCAGGTGCCTCATTTGGGCCGCAATAGGGCCTGTAACTTTGGGTTTGATGAGCGTTTTTCCGGGATTTGGGCTCTGAGAGGCTTGCGATGGAGTTCAGAGACGTTGAAGGATCAATTTCGAGCGGCGAAGCACCCGCGCCGAAAGGCGCGCTTCCGAGTAAGCCTAAATTTCGCATTTCAGACCGTCTCGTGTTGCCCTGGGACGAGAAAAAGACGATCAGCGCGGCGCGCGCAGCAGACATGCTCAATTGCGGCCGCATGACCGTCCTTCGTCTCATTGAACGTGGAGATGTTCTGGCTTATCAACTGCGGCCGGGCGTGGCCGGATCTCCATGGCGGATCAATTACGACTCCGTGCTGAAATACCTGGCAAAGATTCACGACGAAGCCGGCCTTGAGCCACGATTCAGCGTGTGAGCAGCCCGGCGCTATGGCAGGCGTTGAGCGATTGGATGGAAGTAAAAGCCAGGCGGCGGATTTAGGCCAGGCGAGGAAATGAAGGATGGCAGTAGAAACTAGCGCGGTCCAGATCACGATCAACGTCGTCGATGGCAACTCCGGCGAGGTGGTCAACCGTGTCACGAAAAGCCTTGATTCGATGGGCGCAGCTGGTGCAACCACAGGCTCAAAGGTTGCCAAGGGCATGGACACTGCCGGGGTGGGTGCGCTCTCGGCCGTAGAGAGAATGCGCTTGGTCACCGAGGAGGCCGGTGTCCGGTTGCCCCGCGCCCTGATCCGCCTGGCCGCCGAAAGCAAGCTGGCGTCCGCAGCGATCAACAGCATCGGTACGGGCCTTGTTGTTATCGGCGCGGTTCAGATTGGAGCGATGCTTGCCGGCCAGCTTTACGAGGGCGCAAAAAAGTTCTACGAGAAGTGGCTCGACGTGGACGGGGCTATCGAAAAGTACAACAAAGAGGCCGCCGATGCGGCGTCAAAGCGATTCGACGAGAATCGCTCTTTGGAGGATCTGAACTCAGACCTTGCTAAGGCAAATGAACAGCTCGATCATCTCAATCAGAAGCGCGCGGATTCCCCTGAATGGTGGGAAGAGATGATGGGCGGCGCTGCTCCTGGATATGCCCTCGTTGGGGCGCCTCCCTCTGCGCCCTATTTCAACATGCAGGACGCGGGCAACCTGAACAAAGCGCAAGGTCAATCCGATGACGCCCAGCTCCGCATCTTGGATGAAACGCACAAGAAGAACCTCCAACAAATCGACGATATAAAGATCGAATCCGAAGCGAAAGCCGAAGGGATACGCAGGGCAAAAATTGAGCAGGATGCAGCCGACAAAACGGCGGACGAGAAACAACAATTTCGCGTGGCAGAAGCGACAAAACTCGCCGAAATAGCCAATCGCGGCAAGTCGCCGGATGATCCTGAATATCGGATCGTGCGCCCGGATGCTGGCATAACAGACACGGAACTAGCGAAGGCCCACGCGGCCTCGGAATTCAAGGCCCATTCAATAGATATCGAAAAGCAGAAATCTCAAGAACTCGCGCGACTCCGCGAAGAGGCCCTTGAAGCGCAGTTGCATGGTTCGGCGCTCTATCACGCGCAGGAAGCCTTTGCAATCGAGGACCTGAAGCGAAGAGGCATCGGCGGTGCGGGAGTAGTGGACGCGGTCCGCGCCAAGTTCCACGCCGAAGAGATGAAGCGGTTGGAAGAACAGACACGCGCGACCGAAAAGATTGTGCAGGCATCGGCGATGGCAGGCATGACCGGGATTGCGAAGAGCCGGCGCGAAGGCGAGGGCCGCATCGCCGATATACACGATTCAGACTTTTTAGACGTTGATGCGACCGGTCACTCCGCACTGGCCGACAAACAGCGAGCCGCGGCTAGCCGCGAAACAGATGCGCAGATCGGCGAAGAGCGGCGCTCACTCACGGATTACGTGAATCAGCTTTCCGATCAGTCCGCAGCACATCAAATCTCCGGTTTCGCGCGCATCAACGCCGAAGCCTTAAAGCAGTTCGATGAACTGAAGAGAAAGATCGAAGCAGGCTATGGCAAAGCGCCGAAGATCGGACCGGCTTCCACTGACCAGGCCGAAGGTGCACACCTTCTCCAACTCGGAACGGCGGGAATCAACCAGAATGCGGACCAGCAACGCGCGGAGCTGAGGCAGCGCGACGCCGACGAGACGGCACAGATAGAGCTTGAGGCGCGATCCAAATCCCTGAGTGCAGAGAAGCAACAAACTCTCGCGATCGAATCCGAGTACGAGCAACGCACGCACAAATATAAAGAAGAGTTGGACGCTCAGATCGCTGGCGGAAAACTCGCCAAAGAGGATTTGCTAGCGCTCAATGACGATTACAACCGCCGCGTGATTGCCGCAGGCGAGCTGCGCGACGGGCAGATGGTGGAAGCCGCGAAAGCGGCGCGCGAAAAGATGGCTGGCGAGTTCAC
>Ga0182013_10000456_pt1 | contig 57289 bp, 38 predicted proteins | sample 612S2MmetaG_FD_120487 | JGI IMG/M metagenome (GOLD analysis project Ga0182013, IMG submission 120487) | Permafrost microbial communities from Stordalen Mire, Sweden - 612S2M metaG | ecosystem: Environmental > Terrestrial > Soil > Wetlands > Permafrost | place: Sweden: Stordalen | collected...
CTCGGTTGCGTCCGCCGCCGACCGGCGCCCTCGCGGTTCAGTCGGAGCGCATCAGTTCCCAAGTGGCAGTCATCGTTTTATGGCTCGGAGTGATGTGCGAGGGCGCACATCACTACACGCGGGGGCGCGTGCGCTCCCCAATTCCATTGAATGACTCTCGCCACATACATTGAGACTTTCGCGCCCGGAGCCGGAACCACCACGCTGCTTCGCTTGCGAGGCTCCGTCCCCAAGCAGGAAAATCTGCGCGCTTATTCGACAAGTGACGGCGAGGGATCGTCATTGGGAGCAGACCCGCGCCGCGAATAAAACCGGCGGTGATTTCTTGCCAGAAGACGGATCTGTGGTATGGTGGGTGTCGTTGAAAGGAAGGTGAGTGTTCCTTGACATCCCGGGCGGGATGCCGAAAGGGCCGCATCTGAAAAAAGGTGAGCGCAATCATTGCGTACTGATTTGGCCGGCGGACCGGACACCTTACCGCAACTTGCAACCCCTTGCGCCCGGTGGCCAGCCAGCGAAAACTATTGCGAAATGGCGGCAAGTTCGCCACAGTGGTCTTCTGGTTGGAGAGATGGCTGAGTGGTTTAAGGCGCACGCCTGGAAAGCGTGAGTACCTAAACAGTACCGTGGGTTCGAATCCCTCTCTCTCCGCCAGCCTTCGCTCGGGGGAACGACCTGCGGCCCGGCAAGCCAGCGACCATGCGGTGTTTGGCGGCTTGGCGATCGGTTCTCTTCGATTTCTTTCGCGCAAACGAAATCATCACGGAGGCAGGATGGACAGGCGGTAGAATCGTTGCCTGGTGCCGCCAAGGTTGTTGGTCAAACTCAGGGGGGCGCCGGTTCCCAGGGTGGAGGGGTTGATCGGAATCCATGCAAGATCGGTGAGGTTGGTCTTGTACTCGACTTGATAGAGCTGGCCGTTGAGTCCAAGCCAGTTGAGGACCACATTGGTTCCAGAGGCTTGCGCGGCCAGGGGAACGGCGGTCAAGGTCGCCTGCGCCGTGGCGGAGAAACTCAGGTTATCAATGGCCAGCCCCTGCGACTTGCCGGCCGAACTGGCCATTTCCCATACCAGCCAGAGCGCCGCGTCGGCAGGCCAACTGACAATGGGTTGATTGACCACGGCGAGCACTTTCTGATTGTTGGTGGCCGTCCCGTCCACGGCCACGCCGTTGGCGTCGCCGGAAACGGTTGGAAAGGTCACGTTCAAGCCGGGCAGAAATGCGGTCGCGCCGGTCGAGAAGGTATTGGTGGCCGTGGGATCAATGAAATAATAGAACTCGATAGTTTTTCCCAGGTTGGACTGGCGCCAGACTTCGGAGGTGTACTGCAGGTTGATCCAGTTGAGCGTTTGACCGGTGCCGTTGATGAGTCGCAGGCCGAAGGCGGTGTAACCGGTGGTGCTGGTCGCCAGCAGGCCCAACGCGCGATTCGACCCGTTTTCCGGGCCGAAGCTGATTTGACCGCCGGTGGTCTGATCGCCGTCGGTGGCGCCGAGGCGCACGCCCACGCTGGCGGTTGGATCCGCAAGACCATACCAACCGGCCATCGCCGGCAGGCCCAACCCGCCGTTATTTCCGCTCGCGCTGGCGGGGTGGGCGAAGTCGTATGGATTGGAGAGGGAGTACGTAATGCCGGCAATGGTCACCGGGTTGGCGGAATCAACGGAGGTTGAGCCGGGGTCCGGCAGCGAGTCAAAGTTCTGCTCGTAAACCGAGCCGGCGGCGAGGTACGGAACGAATGACGCGGGAACACCGGCTGATCCGCTGTTCGCGCTGCCGGGCGTCGGTTTGGCGAAGACTTGCCGCACAAAGCTCTGGCCATCGGGGTATGATCCGTAGGAATAGTCGGGTAGCAAGTCGGAGTAGTTGAGATAATCCAGCACCTGCCATTGGGCATTGGCAAACCGGCTCAAGGCCAGCGAGCCGGTGGCAGCGGGCAGAACGAAACTGGTATGGAGTTGGTTCGCGGTGGAGAGGTTGGTCTGGCCATCGGCGAAAACAACCATGAACTGCGCCGGTTTGATGACGGCGTTCGCGGGGAAAGGCCACTGGCCGAAATTGGTGTAGCTATCGGCCAGATAAAGGCCGTTCAAGGAAACGGTATTGGTGCCGGGGTTATAGAGTTCGATCCACGGGCCGCGCTGTCCGGCGCTATTGGTGATGCCGGTCAAATTGTTTGGCTCAACTTCGTTAAGCCACAACGGCGGGAAGGCCGGCAGTGAAACCGACGCGAGGTTGGTTTGATCGGGCGTCGCGGTTTGGGCGGACCAATTGCCAACGCGCCAATTGTCCTGATGCGAATCTATCAATTGGAGCGAGTAGCCGGTGCCGAGGGCGTTGGTGGGCCAGGGCGGCACGGTGTCGAATTGCACTTCGGCCACCACGCTGTTGCTGGAGCCGCTGGGCTGGAGGAGAGCCAGGAGCGCGCCCGGTTGCATTGTGCCCGGGAAAACGTCAAACACTGTGTTGGTCACGCCGTAAGCGCCCGCAGCGGCAGGCAGGCTGGCGGCGAGCACGAGGAAAGCATTGGGACCAATGCTCGCGCCGTTCGCGAAAGTGTAAGCGATGGCGGGAATCTGCCAGCCGGAAAGATCGAAGGTCGTGTTGCTCGAGTTATTGTAAAGCTCGATGAATGAGGCGTTCGGCACCAAAGGATCGAACATGATTTCATTAATGACAATCTGGCCTACCGGTGAGGGAATTGTCCCGCTATAATTAACCGACACGCTGCCGGAGTCTCCGGCAATGGTCTGGCCGTTGGCACCCACGGCTGTGACATTGAATTGATTGGTCCCCGAATGCAGGGGCACCGAGAGGGTCCAATTGGTGAGCGTCGTCCAGGTCAGCGGATAGGCTACGCCGTTGATCCAGACGACGGACACATTGACGGGAGCGCCGCCGGTCACATAGGCGACGTCATTGCTGATCGTGACGGATGGATTGACAGAAAAGCCGTTCGCATTCACCGCGGCCAATTGGGCAGCAATGCTGCTCTGCGCCTCGGAAAGCCAAGGCTCGATGTTCACGGTGGGATTTTCCACCGTGATGCCGTTTTCGGTGAAGGAATTATATTTGGCCATTATCAACGGTCCGCTATTGGCCACGTTGAGCGGTCCGTTTACCAATTCCTGCAAAGCGCGCCAATACATGCGCTGAAAAACCGGCGTGTTGTATATAGCCATCGTGTAAGGGTCGGACGGGTTCACGTAGAATAAATTCTGCCCCGGCCCCCAGGATTGATAACCGGCGCCCACGATGCCAATGGAGATATTAAAGTCCCACATCAATAACGAATACTTGGTTCCCAGAGTGCCGATGTAGCCGTAAAGGTTTTGCTCGTTTTGCGCGCCGAAGGAATCCCAATTGCCGCCGGCATGGTTGGCGGCGAAAACCCGCATCCAATTTTCCATGTTGGCGATGTTCTCCATGTTAGCCACATAATTTGGCGTGCCGTAAGAATTCGCCGCGTCTATCAGGGAGAACACATCGGTGAAATCACTGTTTGAATCCGGTGTGCGCCGGATTTCATATTGATAACGATAACGGGGAACCTTTTTAGCGCCACCGGTCGTGGTGTAATTATTAAGCGTAAGCCATGAAAAAAGGTCAGCCCCGATGGTGTAGCCGGAGAGGAAGGGAGCCATTTCAAACCACGGCTGCATCTTGTAAAGGAATCCGCCGGAATCATTGGGATAATGTTCCTTGACGAGGTCGCTGTCCGGCACCTGCGCGTCCTCCATGAGGTTGAGACGCCGGCTGCCATTTACATACACGGCCACATAGCGGCGATTGAGCCACGGCACGCCCAGTGCGCGCAAAAGTGAGTTGGCGATTTGCTCACGCTGGATGCTGGGGTCGTCACCCGGAGTGTTGCCGGGCTGGTGAAGCTTCTTTAGCTCCGCCGTGCCAAGAAACAAAGCGTCTTCCTTGAATTTAAATTCGTAACTGCACAGGCTGCCATTGGGAACGTCATAATCCTGGTGGGCCGGACTGCCAGTGTAACGGCCGCCCACATTATAGATCACGCGGTTGCCATTGACGAAGGTGCAATCGTTATTCCAGTCGCGGCTGATATTGCCCAGGTTGGCCCAGCGAGTAAGGTTAGTCTGCGTGATCCATATATGATACACGCCAAAACTTCCGCCGGGGTTGCCGTCGCCGAACATGACCACGCACTCAGGCGGGGCAACATGATCCGCAGTGCGCAGAGCCGGGAACCGCGTCGCCGCGCCCAGACTGTCCGTGGCTGAAAGGTAAAACGCCGCAACCTGATTCGCCGCCTGGCCTGGAATCGTCGCGCTGAAAACGCCGTCGCCCGGAACCGCATCGCCGCCGGTGCCGTCGTCCTTCATGGGCACGGCGGTATAGTTCGTCGCAGGATCAAGACGGTAATAAAGCGTCAGATTTGTCACACCATCGGGATCGTTCACATTGGCGGTTACCACCACCGATTGGCCCGCTGCCGGCAGCGGCGGATTGTGGGTAACGTTATACATGGCTGGTCCCGCATTAGTCACGTTTTGGCTGTTGCGCATACACGGCGAGCCAAGATTGACGGGGATGGGCAGAACGGTGGTGGCCTCAAGCCAGTTACCGTCGAGACGGAAATTCGGTTCGGGAGTGCCGCGGAGCCACCGGGACATGTAACTCATGGTGACCGTGTCACCGGCGGCCATAGGGTTGGGATTCAAGGCGACCTGACAGGAATTATTGCCGGTCCAGAGCCGGTCGCTGCATCGAATGTGCAGCGAATTACTGCTGTTGTATCCGGAGTTTTCCAGGCTGGAGCAAACCATGCTGCCCGCCATGAACCAGTCGGTCAAACCGAGGCCGCTTTCGAACGTGCCGTTGGAAACATAGTTGCTCCCGTTGTAAACGACTTGCAAGTTGTCCACCAAACACTCTCCGGCATCGAGCAAACCGATTTGCGCATAACCAATGCTGGAGCCATAATTGCCGCCGTTGTCCAGCACGCCGGTGTTTTGGACCAAGACCCAGGAGGATTTTTGGGTTTCATCGCTGTCCGCCCAATTCGCCGCCAGGCGGTGATTGGAATGGGGATCAACCAGTTCGAGGCTGCTCCCGCCGCCAGATGACCATTCGCCCCAGCGCCCGCCGATGCCGAAGGTGACCTGATCTTCCTCCACGTAAATATTGGTCCCAAAATAAGTCTCGGGCTGGGCAAGCACGACCAGTTCACCGTTATGCGACAACTTTCCGCTGAAGTTGCCGTAAGTGTTACTCGCGTTGAGATTCGCGTAGTTCGATAACAACTCGACCGTATTCTTGCCAATGACCACATAACCATTGGGGCCGATGCTGGCGTTGGGTGGAAAAGTGAAGGTGACGCCGGAGGTGAACTGCCAGCCGGCGAGGTTCACCGTGTTCGTGCCTTTGTTGTAAAGCTCGATGTATTGGTCGGCGTCATTGCCGCTGATCGGGTCGTACATCAATTCATTGATGACGATGTCGCCGATGATGATCTTGCCGTTGTTGGTGCCGGGGGTGTTGGTGGTGAACGCGTAGAAATCGTTCGCGCCATCGGGCCAGCGGCCATAGGAAACGCCATTGGCCTGCGCGCCAAATTGCACGGCATCCAAGACCCGGCTGCCGTCCGGCTTGACGAAATAAAGCGTCTCGCCCTCGCCATTCATGGTGAATCCAAATTGCGATTGCGTGAATGATGCAAAACCCGCCGGACCAATGACTGTGCCCGGCGCAATGATAAATTTATTCGTCGTCGGATCATCAGTGAGAATGCACCCGGAAATGTTCACGCTGTTAGTGCTGTGGTTATAGAGCTCGATGAACTGCGGCACAGCGGGATTTTCCGTATGCGGGAGAATTTCATTGATGAAAACATTTCGCAACGGGCTGGGACGAAAAGCTTCCGCCTGCCCGGGTGAACCGCCGACCACGTCACTGATGTCCCAGGCGCGCGGATCGCCTTCGCCGTAAGTCGGGTTGGCCAGCACGAGCGAATGGCCGGTGCCCGATGCCGCCACGGGCCAGGGATAAATATCGGTGTAAGGCACCGTGAGCAGCACGTTGGTTTGCTCATCCAGCAATTCCAGCGTCTCGGAATGTTTGAGGCTCCCGTTGTAAGGCCCCATTATATTGGTGATGCCATAGACGCTTTGCACGTCCGCCGGCGCGGCTGCCAGGACGAGGTAGCTGCCGCCGGCAATCGTCGTGTTCGGCGGAAACGTGTAATTCATGTCCGCGCAGGCGATTTGATAACCGCTGATGTCCTGAAACCACGGATTGGAGTTGTAGATTTCGAGATACTCCAAATTCCTTGAATCGGTGCGCGGCGCGGGTTTCCACATGATTTCGGAAAACACGATTGGCGACATCCGGCCGCTCGGCCCGATGGCGTCATGAGGATTGATCTGCGCGGCCACCACCGCATTCGTGGGCGTGGTTTCATAATTCACAAACTGCGCCGTTGTGGGTTGGGCGGCGTTGTGGCTGGCCACGGCGAAGCCAAGGTAAATCTGGACTGGCATCGCAATGGTCGCGCTGGCCAATTGCGTCCAGTTGGTTCCGTCGTAACTGCCAAAGCCCGTGAACAAATTGCCGACGCGGTTCAGCCGCAGCCAGGTGTTGGGATAGTTGGCCGGGAAATTTCCCGCCGTGGCCGCCAGAGCGTTGGTCACCGCGCGGGAAAGGAAAAAGTCGCCGTTCATGCCCGGCGTGGCCAGGGCGGCGGCAAAAGGACTACCCGGGTCAAAACTGACGCGGGCCATCAGGCCCGCCTCGGCCCAGAGATCAGACAAACCCAATCCGGCCAAACACACCGTGACGTCAAAATTTCCGTTTTGCAGTTGATAATCGAAATTAAATTGATCGCTCGTGCCGCCGATGGTGTTGCCGGCGCTGCTGATGTTCACACCACTGACTGAATAAATGTCGGTGGAAACAATGGCCGGAGCGCCTATGTCCAAGGGCGCAAATGGCGAGGCCGTAAAACTGACCATAGTATTGGACGCAATGGTGTTGGGAGGAAGTGCTCGATCCAGAATGCCGTTGATAACGATGGTATAGTTGGATCCATTCACCATCGGCGCCGCGGTCAGCACCACCGAAGAATTGTTGGTCGCGAGCGACGCGGCCACCATCGCCAGGCCATTGGTAATGGCATAATCAGCCAGATTCGTGGCCGTGGCGAGCGCGATGGTTTTTGAAAAATCCACCTCGATGCTGGTCGTGCCGATGTTGAATGCGCGCAAGACCAGCGGCGGATTGGTATCGAGCGTCACTGAAAGCATCACCGGCGCGCTTGTGGCCGCGCCATAGGTATTGCTGACAATCACGGTGTAATTGCCGGAGGCCAGCAGAGATAGATTGGTGAGGACCAATGAACTATTGGTGGCCCCGGGCAGGATGGATCCGTTCGTCTCCCATTGATATTCAAACGGAGTTGCGCCCACCGCCGCTTCCGATAGCACCGCCAGGTTGCCAATGAATAAGTTGGTCGAAGGCGAGACCGTCGGGGTTGCCGCCTGCGGCGGAGCGCCCACCGCATTATAATAAAGGTTCAACAATTGGCTCTGGCCCAAAGCAGAAGTGAACACGGCCACTTCATCAATGAGTCCCGGAAAGGTCCGGCCGCCGCCGCTATAGACACCGTCGTCTCCCAGATGCCACGCAACGCCAAACTCCTCGCTGTCATTGGATACAAAGTTAGTAGCGGCCTGGACGCCGTTGCTGTTGATCAAATAAAGAACGGTCTGGTTTGGTGAAATTACCATCGCCACGAAGGACCATTGATTGATGGGCGGGAACAAGTAGGAGTTAAATCCCGAGGTGGTATTCTGGTTCCAAGTGTAATCAAGATCATACATCCCGCTGGCATTGGCGACGCCGCCGAAGCCCAACCCCTCCCCTGCCCCTCCTCGGTCCATCAGCAATCCGGCATAACTCTGCACCGGACCGCTCGGATTGATCCACAGGGCGTAAGTCAGATTGGTCGCAATCAGGTTCCCAACCGAAGCCGTCATATAAGAGCTGCCGGCGCTGGCAAAAGTTTCCATCGCCGTGTTGTTGGTGGTAAACCCGCCGAAAACCGGAGGTTGCGGGCCTTGAATGCCGTCAAAGCCATTTTGAACGCCGGTTTGATAAATCCCGTTGTAGCCATTCACGTAATCATACGCCACTACGCCGCCGCCAGCCGGATTATTGGTTTCATTGAGCTTCCAATACAGCAACGGGCCATTCGCCAGCACGGCGGATTCATAGGAACCCGGCTTGGGAGTGATAATGGCCAGCGTGGCCACACTGCTATTGGTAGCGCCGATGCCATTGGTGACCAGCAATTGATAGGAACCGGCGTTGGCCGCCGTCACATCGCTGATTGACAGAGTGGCATTGGTCGCTCCTGGAATGGCATTGGTAACATTGTTGCTGATGTACTGCCATTGATAGCGCAAGGGAAAACCGGTGACCGTCGCGGTGAAATTCGCGGTGACTCCCGCATAAAGCGTGAGTGACTGCGGCTGGGACGTGATGGAGGGCGCAACCGGCGGCGCAAGCAGACCCGTCGCCATTGTTCCCTCCACCGTGATCGCGCCGTAGCCACAATAACCATTCTCGGAGCTCGGGGTCGTAAAATCAAACTGGATGGCGGCGACGTTGCTGGCGATGTAACCGCCCGTCGCGCCGGCCAGAATCACCCGGTTGGCCGATGGGGTGTTGTCGGGAACCGTCGGGTTAAAATTGACCGAAGCCAGGCCGGTAAATAAAGTGGGGTTGACCACGGAGGAATAAGAAACGGTATAAGCCTGCGCGTCGCGGCCACTGTCCTGCCAGCCGCTGTAAACCGTGATATTGCTGATATTATATCCGTAACCATTGGCGGAAGCCGGGAGCGTGTAGATCACCAGCGAGCCGGCCCCGTAGCTGTTGCCACAGGTCACATAGTTTATGCTGGCCGTGCCCGCGACCTGGCTGATGGTGAGACCGCCGCCGGCAGTCAGCGTATCCACGTTTCGTCCGGAAATTTCCTGGCTGAAATTGCCCTCCGCCGTGGTGGGCGCCAGCCCGGCGATCAAACTATCCGAGGCAGGGATCCAAGTCGGGGTGAACGGCAGCGGGCCATACTGGTTGGCGGTCGAAATAACCACTGGCTGCAAAAGTAAATTGGTTGCCAATGCTCCGGCAACGGTGATGGCGCCATAGCCGCAATAGCCATGCTCAGATTTGGGCGAGGCAAAATCAAACTGGACCGCAGCGACATTGCTGGCAATTAATCCGCCCGCCGTGTCGCTCAGAATCACCCGGTTGGCCGACCCCACTCCGGCGGGAACCGAAGGATTGTAACTGACCGAGGTCAACACCGTAAACACCGCCGGATTGGCCGCCGTGGAATACGAAACCGTGCAAGCTTGCGCATCGCGGCCATTGTCCTGCCAGCCGCTGTAAACCGTGATGTTGGAGAGATTATAACCGTTGGCGGAAACCGGGAGTGTGTAGATCACCAGCGAACCCGCCCCATCGTCGTTGCCGCAAGTCACATAGTTTTGGCTGCACGTGGCCGGATTTCCCACCGAGGTGATCGCCAGACTCCCGCCCGTGGTCAGGGAATCCACATTGCGCCCGGAAATCTCCTCGCTGAAATTGCCTTGAGCCGTGCTGGGTGCGAGCCCCTCAAGCAGGTTGCCGGGGTCAGGGGTCCAAGTCGGGGTGAAGGGTAAAACGCCATTTTGGTTGGTCGTCGAAATAACGAGGTTGGCCCGGGTGGAAAAAGCGAATCCAAGGAATGCTGCACAAAGGAAACTGATCGGGACTTTCCACCGGTGTGTCTTAAGATGCTGTGTGATAAGGCTGATGGGGGTTAATTTAAGTTCTGTGACATCAGATTATATCCGTCTCCATCCTTCGTATCAATCCCCCAAATCAGTGACATTGCCATCACCGAAATAGGTGAGATTCCAGCGGGATCTGAGCCTTCCAAGCGGCTGCCCCGGTTTGGCATTTTGCCGCATCTTAGTCGAAAACCCAGCTGGTAATCAGAGTCGGACAGCGTTACAGATTTGCCACACCAATAATAAAGACTTGCCAACCTTGGCCGGGGGAAGAGAATCGCCAGGTAAGGATCGCGACGGTCGCGGACAGGAACCCAGAAGGCAAATGCCAATTTGAATCAAGCGATGATGCCAAACGCGCGGCAAAGAAGCTCAAGCCGCTTTTCTTTGATTCTGCGATGAACCAGGAGAACGGAACCTTGGCCGGCCGGAAATTTCTCAGGTTGCTGGTGGTCGTTGCGGGCATCGTGTTTGGGCAGGCCGTTTTATACGGGCCGTGTTTGACCGGGCAGAAAATTCTGCTGCCGCTGGACTTGCTGGCAGTCCCGGGAATTTATATCCCGGAAACTCCGGAGACGGCAAAGATTGTGCCGCATGATATTGTCCTGGTGGATTTGGTTTTGCAATTCGAGCTTGCGCGCCAGTTCGCCGTTTCAGAAATTCATCAAGGCCGTTTTCCTCTCTGGGCGCCCTATCATTATGGGGGCGTTCCTTTCGTCTGGCCGAAATACTCAGTTTTTTTGCTTTTGGAATGTTGCCTGAAGTCGCCGGTGGTTTTGGCCTGGGTGCAATTATTTGCCGCGCTGGTTGCGGGCGGCGGAATGTATTTCTTTTGCCGCCAAACCTTGCGCACCGGTTTCTGGCCGGCGGCAGTTTGCGCCTGGTGTTATCCGTTGACGGCATTTTTCGTCCTCTGGCAGGGCTTTCCCACCGGCCTCGCGGTTTACTGGCTGCCGTGGCTTTTTCTCTGCGTGGATAAAACCGTGCGCGGAACGAGTCCACCATCTGTAGTGGGTTTGAGTCTGGTGACATTCCTGGTGTTGACCAGCGGTCACATTGACGTCGCCGGACAGGTGCTGCTGGGTTCGGGGCTATTTGCGCTCTGGAGTTTATGGGATTCAAAGCCGGCTGAATTCTTCTTTCGGAAGGCAAGAAGGACTGTGGCGCTATTGATTCTCGGCTGGGGATTGGGATTTTTTCTGGCGGCTCCTCATATATTGCCACTGGTTGAATATGCGAAAACTGGTTCGCGTATCATCCATCGCAGCGAGGGAACCGAGGAGCGTCCGCCGGTGGGCCTGGCGAGTTTGCCGCAAGTGGTGTTGCCAGACCTGTACGGAACCAGGGCAGTGGGCAGCGCCCGCCTCGGGCCGCCCCTCGAAAAAAATGTTTTGGAGAGCGCCGCGGCGGGATATGCGGGAGTGCTCGCCACTTTGCTGGTCGCGCCTCTGGCCTTCTGCAGCCGGCGTCATCGAGCGATCAATTCATTTTGGGTCTTTCTTGCGCTCTTCGGCTTGAGTTGGTGCGTGGATCTTCCCGGCATGGTTCAATTGCTGCGCCTGCCCGGCTTGAACATGATGTCGCACAATCGCCTGGTGTTCCTCACGGCCTTTGCAATTCTGTGCCTGACTGCCATTGGGCTGGAAACTCTTATGACCGGCTCATTGCCAAGACGATGGTGGTTCTGGCTGCCGGCGGCATTGCTGGCGGGCCTTTGCGGCTGGTGCGTTTATCGCAGCCTGGTCTTGCCGTGGCAGATTGCTTCACAAGACAAGTTCAACTTTTTTTTGCAGCACAGCGTGGGATCCATGCAGCTTACCAAAAACGTGAATTCGGTTCAGGCTTGGTTTATCGAACATTACCGGATGACGGCGGTGTTTTGCGCGCTGGGCTTTATCAGTTGGCTGTTAATTTGGTTTCAGAAGGCCAGGTCTTCTCTTTTCTTCCCCGTGCTGGTGATTTTATTATTGGGCGATTTGTTGTGGTTTGACTTGGGCCGGAGTTCGGAATGCGATCCCGCGCTTTACTATCCAAAGATTCCAACCCTGCGCGAGGTTGCCCAATCTGCGCCTGGCCGGGTCATTGGTGTGATGTGCCTCCCGGCGTCTCTTGCCGTGATGGAAGGGTTGCGCGATATCAGAGGTTACGATTCGATTGATCCCGCGCGCATGGTGGATTTGTTAAAAGCATCGGCGCAACCGGGCAGCGAACCCGTTTATGCAAATGTCCAATTCTTAACGCCAAAAGGAAACCCGGTCCCGCCCGGCGCCATTCATCTGGCACCGATTCTCGATATGCTGGACGTGCGCTATGCCATATTTAGAGGCGATCCCATTGAGTCATTCCATCCCGCATATCAGGGCAATGATTATTGGGTCCTGGTCAACTCCAACGCGGTCCCACGTCCGTTTGTTCCCAAGTCGGTCGAATTCGTGGCCAGTGATGGTGAAGGATTGAAAAAACTGTCATCGGATGGATTTAAGCCAGCCGAAGTCGCCTATGTCCGGCAACCCGTCGAACTACCGGCTTTGTGTCGCGGGACCGCTCAAATTACAAACGAGATTCCAACTCACATTTCCCTGTCCGTCCAAATGGAAACGCCGGGATTAGTTGTGCTCGCTGACAACTGGGACACGGGCTGGCGCGCTTATTACAATGGAAAACCCGTTCCTATCCTCCGGGCAAACTATGCCGTTCGCGGCGTGATTGTCCCTGCGGGAAATGGAAGATTGGAGTTTATTTACCAACCGGCGAGTCTGATCCTCGGCTTGTGGCTTGCTGGTCTTGCGGCAATTGTCTTGGTCTGCTGGCTGGCAATCCCACGCCTTCGAAAATCAAAAATTGACCGCTCCCATCGGGAAACCTGCTAGTCGCTGGTGGCTGCTATTTTGCGACCCACTTTCCAGAAGCCGCCAAATGTTATGTCCGCGAGTTTTCTTTTATCTGAGTTGCCATACGCGATAAAAGCACTGGCTGGAATAAGACGCGGGCGCGTTGGTGAAGCAAAAATTTCCAGTCAAGGCAACGTTCGTGCCTATTCGGGTCCAGTTGATCAGATCTGTGGAACACAGAATGATGTTCGTACTGCCCGGCGTCGCCCCGGAAACATTGAATTGAAACGCGCCATCCGTCGCCAGAAGGCACGAGTTTAATCTGATCGAAGAAGACGCGCCCGGCAGCACAAACAAATCGCTCAAGTCAGTGGCATTCACAGAATCGCCCAAGAGCGGCGTCACACCAAAAATCTCCTGCATGGTGCGCAAGGTCGAGCTGTGCGTATAATAATTAGTGCAGGCATAGCCTCCGCCCTTGGCGAGACTGGACAGTACGATCATGCCGACCGGGCAGTCGCCGTCCTCGCTTTCATCCCAAGTAATAAAAACGGCGCCATTATTCTGGTAGGCTTGGGAATTGGTGATTTGTGGGATCACGGTTGCCAACCAGCTATCGCCCTGAAGAGTCGGATTATTCAGCGGCGCGCAGGTGTTGTGCATGTCGTCGCACAAATTCGGGGTGATGAAATTATATTGGGCCACGTTGTGATTGACGAGATCCGCCGCCAGTTCGGAGAAGGGTCGGATATGCGCGATACCATAGGGAAAGCTGAAATCATTGGTTCCGGTGACGTCGTCGAAAAAAACAAACGGATCGTGTTTTGGGTCGTAGTCATTGATTGGCATAAGCGGGACGATGGTTCCGCTAATGTCTTCCTGATAGGATTTCCAGGTGACACCTGTATTGTTAAGCAAAGCAACCAAATGGTTAGTGGTGTTCTGGTGGTTCACAATGGGCGCGGCATCGTTGGTGATGCCGAAATTCGTTCCGGCTTCCAGCCAAAGATAGTTTGGCTCGCTGGGATGGTTGCCGGGAGGGTTGTAATATTGCAAACAGTATGAGGCGACGGGCAACAGACTGTTGTTGATGTAAGGAGCAGAAGGATTGGACGCGATTTGCGACCAGTCTGAGTTTTCCAACATGATGATGAAAACGGTTTGGATCGGTGGCAGCGTCCCAGCCCCACTCTGCCTTGTGAATAATGAGAGCATGAAAATCGTGGCCATCACCCGGCGGATCAACGGGGCGGTCAGACGCACTGAGTTGGCCAAAAAGGGTCTTGCCAATGAGGGTATGACTTGCTCCGTTTTCATAAAGCGTCAGTCAAGGAACGCGGAGGGAGCCGCGCATATTCTCTCGGTCTTTCGCATATAGGTTGGCAACCACCCGGCTCTCGGAGCCATCCTTTATCATCTTGAAACAGTCCTCCAACAATTGCTACTCGTAATTTGGCGGACTTCACCCCTTTGTGAACCTGGCTTAACCCGTGATTTCATTGGCGAGCCAGTTGTCGGAGTCGAACCGACGACCGACGGTTTACAAAACCGTTGCTCTACCACTGAGCTAAACTGGCATTCACCGGACGCGAAATCCTACGCGACCACACGCCCAGGGGCAAGCGCATATCCAATTCACAGTGCGAAAATGTTGACTTCAACCAAACTTCGAATACAGTCGCCCGCCATGCAGACCGGACATTTCGACCGAATTTTTTGCTGCTGCATTCTTTCCCTGGTCATGGCCTTGGGTCTGGCCCCACCCGTTCGGGCCGACATACTTTTATCCACCGATTTCGAAACCGACCCGCTCGCGCAAGGCTGGACGACCAACGGCAACACCGCCGCATGGACAACCAACGCGGCTTTCTCCGGCACACATTCCATCGCGGACAGTAACGGCGTCTCGTGGCTTTCCCCGATGCTCGACACCACCCCGCTCCAATGGTACCGGCTTTCGTTCAAGTCCCTCGCGCCCGGCGCGGTGGAAAATCCCGGCGCGATTGGTTACGCATACTGGGCCGCGCAATTTTTCGACACCAACGGCAACCTGCTCACCGAAGACCAATATTCCGCCGTCTTTCAATCTTCTGATTGGGTCACCAACGAATTCCGCATCCGCGCCAAAAGCCTGGCGGGCACCAACGGCACGTTGCTGCCCGTCCGTATGCAGATTCGCTTCCAGTCAATAGCGCAAGTGCTCTACATTGACGACGTGCTCGTGGAAACCACCACGCCGCAGGAAGTGGCGCAGTGGGGCGACGCCTATTACGACACGCTCCCGGCCAAGCTGGCCTACGTCCCTAAGTCCGATCGCTGGGCGAACCTGCCGCTCACGATGAACCGCCTGCGCACCGGTCAAAATCTTCGCATCGTGATGCTCGGCGACAGCGTTGAACAGGACTCCGCGAACGCCCCGTGGGACGTCTGGCTTGAACGTCTTTATCCCGGTGCCACCATCCAGATGATTTCCTCCACGCGCGGCGGGACGGGAGTTTCATATTTCGCGAACGATGTGCAGGATTGGGTCCTCGCGTATCGGCCCGACCTCCTCTGCATCGGCGGCATAGATAATCCCGACGACATGAGTTACTACCAGACCATCGTGGACCAAGTGCGCGCCGATAATGTTGCGTACGATTACACCACGGAATTTCTCATGCTCACCGAACAATGGAGCCCGAATATCCAAGGCGGAATTTACTGCTTCGTTGCTTCCAATCTCACGGAACTCGACCAGGTGCCGGCGAACAATCCAGGCGGCGTGCCGATAGGAACTTTTCGTGGCGACCTCCTCAATTTCTGCGCGGCGAACAACTGCGAATATCTCGACCTGACAGGCGTCCAGTGCCAATTCATCTACGGCCCGGCTGCTGCTGCCGGTGTCGGCCCGCCGGACGCGAATGGCAATCCCTACAGCTATTGGCAGCGCGACTCCACCCATTCCAGCGACCACGGAAAAATGATCCAAGGCCGGATGCTCGAAGCCTTCTTCGCTCCCCCGCCCAGATTAACCATCGCGCAAACCGCCGACTCGTTAAGCCTCGCCTGGCCGCTGGCCTCAACCGGTTACTACCTTCAAACCAGCCCCACCCTGGGAACGAACGCGGCATGGACTTCCAACGCCACCGTGTTCACCGTCGCCAACGGCCAAAACGTGCTGACCACCAACCCGCCCAACGGAACGCAACAACTCTTCTTCCGATTGAGCAAACCGTTATAGTAAGTAGAACTTATTGGCGAGCTGTGTTTTTCGTAATGCTCCGCTTGCGACCTGAGGAAACGGGCCACGACCGCAGAAGGGTTTAGGCTAAGGCGCAACCAAGCGGTAAAATCGCGACGGATATTGTGCCGAGTTGGTGTCGGTGAAGGTGAACGGGTTCGAGGTTGGGAGCAGCGAGCCGATTTGAGTCCAAGAGTTCGGGTCCGCTGGATTCGTCGTCGCCTGAATCAAAACCGTTTGCAGAATTGAACCTCCCTCGGACGCCGTAAATTGAAACCCACCGCTGGTGCTTGACGCGACACCGCTCAAGGTCGGCGACGCGGGCACGGGATTGTTCACCGTGACATACACGTAGGTAAGCGAGGATGAGTTTCCAGCCGCATCCACGCCCGCCACATACCAGATATGCGAACTGCCAGGCTTGAGGCCGGTGACGGTCCCATTGGTCCCCGTGATATTCGCGACGGTGGGAATGTTCTGGGCTGGGCTGGCGATTCTTTCCGTGATCGTGTAGCTGGTGACGGGCGAATAATTAGGATTTTGCGCCGGGCCGGGAGCGGGGTCCCAGGCCAGGCTGACGCTGGTGGAAGTCAATCCCGTCACAAATAAATCTGGCGGACCTTGCGGAGCAGTGGTGGTCGCGCCGATGCTGGAATTGGTGCCCGACGAACCGCCTGGGCCGCGGGCGGCGACATAGTAGGTCTGGGCCGTACCCGGTGCCAGCCCGGTTATGGTGATCATAGGCACAGTCGTGTTGGCGCCAATCTGAGTGAACCAAACACTGCCGCCGCTGCCTTTCGGGTCGTGAACTGAGTGTCTCAGGTAAACACCATAAGTCACTGCCCCGACCACCGGGCTTTCGGGATCCCAAGCCAGCGTCACCGAATTATCCGTCACACTGACCACCCTCAAATTGGCGGGGTCGGTTGGCGGCGGGTGGGGCACGACAATGTCGAAAGTCCAATCCGAGTAACCAGCGTAATTCGTGGCTCGAACGGTCACCAGATTTGTGCCGATGTCTCCGGCTCCCGGAGTCCATGAAATGGCCCCGCTGTAGGGGTCAACTTGCATCGTGGATGGGCCGCTGACCATCAGATACGTCGGCTGTGGATTGCCAGTCGCGCTGATAGTCGAAGCGTATGGGGCCAGGTAACTGCCATTTGTGGCCGGATATTCAGTTAGAGTTGGGGCGATGTCCGGAATAGCAAGCTCCTGACTGCGCCAGACATCACTTACGTCGAAGCCATTCGCGTCCATGCCGCCCATCACCACCAACCGCCCCAGGCTATCCACCCCCATGGCCGCGGCGCTCAAGCCCTCGGGCAAAGGCGTGGAAATTGTCCACGAATTGGAAGCGAGATTGTAAACTTGCACCACATCAGTGGTGACGCCGCCGGAAACGCCACCCACCACGTAGATTTTGCCGCCCGCCGCCAGCGCCGCCGCGCTTCCGGCGACAGCAACGGGCAGCGGGGCAACGGCGGTCCAGTTCTTGTTCTTGGTTGAATAACGGAACACAGCGGTGGTTTCTGATCGGGGTGCGGTATTGGTGCTTCCGCCAAAAATGTAAATCCCGTTCGTCTTGTCGAAGACTGCGGGAAAATTGTAAACGGTCGTGGGCATGGAAGCGATGCCAGCCCAAGTATTCAAATCTTGATTATAAGACTCGGCGGACGCCAATGGCAGGCCATTGCCATCCAGGCCGCCGATGGCGTAGGCGGTGCCGCTGCCATCCGTCGCATAGCCGAGGTAAGAACGCGGCACACTCAATGACCCCAGCGCGTACGTGCCGTCGCCGGAAGGACTGTAGGAAAATACGTCGCTCGTCGAATTGGTGCCGTCAGTGCCGCCATAAAAAGTCAGCGGATCGCCGCTTCCCGAAACTCCTGCCGAAATCGTCGCACCGCCGTAAAACCCGGGCAGGTAAGTCCAGTAGGCGTTGGTGGCCGCCAAATATTCAGGAGAACCGTAGGAATCACCCCCAATCAGCAGGTTGTTCCCACCCGAGATGACAGTCGTCGCGGCACCGCTAATCGGCGCATCCAGGGACGGCCCGGGAAACCAGGTCAGCGGAGCGGCAGACAAACCGGCCGCAATAAACAGGGGTGCAATACGCGCAAAACCCCGGACGACGAAGAAACGGTTCGTTTTCATAGGATGCTTTGTTTGAGTTCTGAGACAAGACGGTTTTTTATTTGCCACGACGATCCATGTCTTCCTATGACGCCGGGGGTGGGGACAAGCTGAATATTGTCACAAGCCCGACAATTTCCGACAGCCTACTCCAGTCTGCATCCGTGTCAAGCATGCATCATGATGAAATCTTGATTCGGGTGCGTCTGAGCACTGTTCTGAATTTTGGTGGCGGAAATCCCGGTGCGATTTCCCCGCCCGAATCCGCGAGGGCGGAAGAGCGTCATTCTCGGTTGGCTCTGCCGGATTGTCAGCCATGGTCGTCATCTTTTCCAAGCACTATAACCAAGAAAGCTCTGGCAATATGGGCACATCAAAATCTCCTTCTGCCCCTTGAATCCCAATCCGGAACTCTTAACCCAAATCTTGTCCAAATCTTTCTTGCACGAAGGACAGCGCGGGAACTTGTCACTCGGCGCCTGCTCAATGCTTACATTTTCGATGTCGTCCATATTTGAAAAATTGTCGGGGCCTATCCAAGAACGCTGAGTCAACGCCGACTCGCAACGCGACCCGGTTCGAGTGATTTGTTGGGCGGCTTGGTCATCGCAATATGGTAACTAGTATAAGAACCATCGGCAACGCAACACCAGTGGCCAAACAAAAAAGTGTCGCTCGACGGTTCCGACCATACTTGAAAGCCATCATAACACCAAGGACAGTCGAGAGAATAAAACTCGAAGCCATGACGAGCACAAAAATTAGCATTGAGATACTCGTTAGATTCCCACCGATCTTCAGGCGATGAGATGTGTGAATAGTGGATAAACGCTGCAACAAATCCGAATGAATGCCAAGCGTCTGCCAAATGCCGGAAATGGCGAAGAACAGAAGCATCGGCGCAAAAATACAGCCGAGATACAAATGGACGGAGCGAAGATTCTTCATATCGTGTAATGCCGACTAAAGAAAAAAACTGAACCACCGCCGACTCGTGACGTGAACCGCGACAGCGGAACTGCAAGCGCCAATGGCGGTTGGCTCCGGCGATTTGTTGGGTTTCATTCAGTATTCTTGAACATAAGCGGTCTGCTTATTAGCGTTAGGAAAAACGCGGTACCGCCGTCCGCATCCGGCGACATCGTGAATAGTATGCGGAATGTGGCCGTAAGCGTAGTAGCAGCGACCCATAATCGGAAGAGGATCGCCGCAAGGGCACATCCAAGACGCGTTATTACCTTCTGCGCGTGCCTGACCATGCGTGCCATTGAGATAATGGACGGGAACAGTGAAAAGGTTGAGATATGCGTTTCCCATAGTTCAATGATTTCTGTTGTGGTGCGACGACCTCAACAGGCTTTCTGATCATTTATCGAGTGAACACAAACTGGAACGTTTCTGAATGCTCTTGTCCAGAAGGATGTTGCGGCCAGCACGTCAAATCAAGCCTTTAACGCGATAATCCCCCTTCACGTTCCAGTGTCGTAATCCGGCTTGCTAAATCCGAAGGTCAAGCCCGATGCCAACACGCGAACGACGAGGGACCGTCAGTGCGAGCAGATGCGCGCCCCTCATCCCTTCGCCATCCTGCTGGCGGGTTTGGAAGTTCAATCCAATTCCAATTCCTTCTTGGCCTGTTCCCAAGGGATAAGCGGCTCATCCCCGTTTTCGGCGATGGCGGCTTGCAGGTCGCGCAAGTCTTCCAAATCTTCGACACGTTCTTGCAAACGCACAACCGTCTTGGTCAGTTCCTCGACTTTTTGTAACACGGCGGTGTCATTCATAAACTTCTTTTCTGTCTTTGACAGCATACACTTTAATCGCTTCTTCCGCCAGCAAGAAGAGCACTCTGAAATTTCCAACGCGGAGGCGGTAATAATTGCCCTTGGCTTGGAGCTTGAGAACATCGCCCCTCAAGTCCTCTCGCATTTCCTCCATCCGCCAACCAACATTGCGCCGCTGTTCTTTGGGCAAGGCTCGCTACTGCTCCCGTGCCTTCGTGCTGATTTCTATGCGGTAACGCATCACAGGAACGCGGAAGGCGGTTCCAGGTGACGCGGGTTCCAAGGCTTTAATTTGCCGGCCTGATCTTCCCGGCGCGCAGCTCGTAACTCGGCGACAATTTTTGGGTTCTGCGCGGTAAGCCAATCCTGCAACTCGTCCAGTGTTTCCACCGAAGAGAGCACTTCCGTCGGGATTTCAACCATGTCCGGTTTCATGTTATTGAACCTACACTATTCGCCAGCCTTTGGCTTGTTGAATTTACTCTGTCAGTCTGAGATAACAAGGAGTTGCTGTCAATGACGGCTTCAAAACTGTCACCCAAAATTTCTTGCGCAATACATGATCAATGATATGCTTTTCTCGTTAAGAGGAGCGGTCTTTGACATCCCCGGCGGGACGCAAAGTGCGCGATTTGGAATTTCAAATGCGCACCAAGCGGTTTTTGTCGCCACTGGCCTAAAACGCCGGGGCGTCGCGTTGTGTACACGCCCAAAATCTCAACGCCTTGCTGGTTTCAGCTAGGAGTCAAAGTGAGTCGCACCAAGTCAAGGTAGTTTGACGGTTTGACCGTCGCTTTTTGACCAGCAAACCGGGTATTTTGAGGAACCGTACCGCTTGGTACCGCTTAAATTCGCTTAATTTCGGTTAATATCGCTTGAGCAGGGAAATTTTTTGGTAGGGATGACGCGCTGCGCCATCCCCGTCGCCGAGCGAAGCGTCAGGCGACGGAGCCAGAATGCTCGGTATGCGACCATCGCTGGAAGTCTGCTCCTCCCGCTATTTCGCGGGCGCGTAAATCGCAGCGCGATTTACGCCGCAGACAGCCTAAAGGCTGGACACCGAACAGGTTGTTCAAACAGTCCCTCGAATCCCAAGACTTGTCAGTCGCCGGGATTCGTGGTGAAACTTATGGCCGAATGAAAACCAACTTTAAATCCGGTAAACCCGCCGACTCGTTGCGTCCCTATTCCAGCATCGTGCTGGACGGCCCGGAACGCGCGCCCAGTCGCGCCATGCTTTATCCCGTCGGCTTCAAACCGGAGGATTTTGCGAAACCGCTCGTCGGCATCGCTTCCACCTGGAGCATGGTGACGCCCTGCAACATGCACATTGACAAACTCGCGCTCGAAGCCGAGAAAGGCGCCAACGAAGCCGGCGGCAAGGCGATTGTCTTCAATACCATCAGCGTTTCGGACGGCATTTCCATGGGTTCGGAAGGCATGAAATATTCGCTGGTGTCGCGCGAGGTGATCGCCGATTCCATCGAAACGGTGGTCGGTTGCGAAGGCATGGACGGACTGGTGGCGATTGGCGGTTGTGACAAAAACATGCCCGGCTCGCTGATGGCCATTGCGCGACTGAATCGTCCCGCGGTGTTTGTTTATGGCGGCACGATTCTGCCGGGTTGCATCACGGGCGATACCCGCAAGCTGGACATTGTTTCGGTGTTTGAAGCCGTCGGCGCTCATGCCAATCAAAAAATTTCCGACGGCGAATTGCTGGCGATTGAATCGTGCGCGATTCCGGGTCCGGGTTCCTGCGGCGGCATGTACACAGCCAACACCATGGCCAGCGCCATCGAGGCCCTCGGCATGAGTTTGCCGAACAGCTCCGCGCAGGCGGCCGTTTCCCCGGCCAAGAAGAAAGATTCGTTGCAAGCCGGCGCGGCGTTGGTCAACCTCATCCGGCTCGGCATCAAGCCGCTCGATATCATGACGCGCAAGGCGTTTGAAAATGCGATCACCGTGGTGATTGCGCTCGGCGGTTCCACGAACGCCGTTCTGCACCTGCTGGCCATGGCCCATGCGGCGCGGGTGAAATTGAATCTCGATGACTTCACGAAGATCGGAAAGCACGTCCCGGTGCTGGCGGATTTGAAACCGAGCGGCAAGCATCTGATGTCGGAACTAGTGGCGATTGGCGGGATTCGTCCCTTGATGAAAATGTTGCTCGACGCGGATTTGCTGCATGGAGACTGCGTCACGGTGACCGGCAAAACGATGCGTGAGGATTTGCAAGGGGTGCAGCCGTATCCCGCCGGTCAAACGATCATCCGGCCATTGAACGACCCGATCAAGAAGAGCAGTCATCTGGTAATACTATATGGCAATTTGTCGCCCGAAGGTTCCGTGGCTAAAATCACCGGCAAGGAAGGCTTGCGTTTTGAAGGGCGCGCGCGTGTCTTTAATTCCGAGGAGCAGGCGCTCAGGAAAATTCTCGACGGCGGCATCAAAAAAGGCGACGTGGTGGTGATTCGTTACGAGGGACCGCGGGGCGGCCCAGGCATGCGCGAAATGCTCGCGCCCACTTCCGCCATCATGGGCAAGGGGCTGGGCAAGGAAGTGGCGTTGATCACGGATGGCCGGTTTTCCGGCGGCACGCACGGTTTTGTGGTGGGCCACATCACGCCGGAAGCGTGTGTGGGCGGACCGCTGGCATTGGTAAAAGAGGGGGACAGCATCGTGATTGATGCGGACAGGCGGGAGTTGCAGTTGGGAATTTCAGCCCGGGAACTTCGAGCGCGGCGCAAAGCGTGGCGGGCGCCAAAACCGCGTTACACGCGCGGCGTCCTGGCGAAGTTCGCGTATTTGACAACCTCCGCCAGCTTTGGCGCGGTGACGGACCAGAATCTAAAGCCATAAGATTTTGTAATTAGTTGGTTATCAATATGGTCGCCGCAAATGAGAACGGCATGGCGACTGCTCTTTGACATCTTGCAGTTTCTGTTCTAAGACAGCAAATAGGCCGTTGCCGAAGCAACGCACCAGATAGTTGCCCGGCATTTAAGACCAGTCCACTTTGGCGAGGTTTAACCAAGCCGAAGTGGAAAATGCGAAAGGTAACAAGTTATGCGTTCTCATCTGGTGCTTCACAAAACGCTCGCTGCGGTTCTCGTCGGGAGTTTCCTTGCGGCGCACGACGCTCAATCACAAGCCACGCGGGATAAGTTGCCAACTGAATATTCCGCCTGCGATCTCGCCGGACGATTGGGCATCGCAGTACGGGCAAGCAAACTGGCCAACAAGCCCGTGCGAGACCAGGACGACAGCAAAGTTGGCAAGGTCCAGGATTTGTTCCTTGATTTGAGTTCCGGCCAACTATTGTGCGTGATGGTTTCGACTGGCGGATCGGGAACCTGCGCTGTCGTGCCGGCGAAAAGTTTCCGCGCCGTGGATGCGAACAACGCGGTTCTCGAAAATCAAACGCCGGCAATGTCTGTCGCTCCTCGTTGCGCCGCTACTGCTGATGCGACCGCAGTTTTGAATTTGTTACCGGACTCGTATGTTTGCTTCGGTCAGAAGAATGCCGCGAAGGCGCAAGTCAACGCTGCCCAATGTTGCAAATCCAGCGAGTTGCTTGGTCGCCCCGTCAAAAATGCGGACAATGCACAACTCGGGACAATCGCCGATTTGATCCTGGATGTTCCAACCGGACGCATGCTGTTTGCGGTGATTTCATTCGCCGGCAGCGGGACGGATTTATACGCCGTTCCTCCCGCGGCGTTGCGCCTCGCGTCCGACCGCGCGGCGCTCGTTCTCAATGCAGAAAAATCGAAGATCGCCGCGCTTGCCCAGAGTGACGGTTTTTTCTGGGCAAACCTGATCGAGATGAACACGGCGTTGCGCGTCTATCGGGACTTCGGGCAGCAACCCGACTTCGCCCCATCTGTCACGACTGATTCCGATCCGGCGCGCGAACAAGTCCGGACAAAAGTTGACTCCGCCACCGCTACGACTGTGTCGCCGCCCAAAAGCGATTCCCAGATTCAAAACGATATTTTGATGGCCGCGATGCGGGATGATGTGAACAACGCGGTCGCGCTGCAAAAAGTCAAAATTGGCTGCGTCAACGGTCACGTCACATTGACTGGACGCGCGAGAAACGAAAAGTTTAGAAGCAGACTCAACGCCATCGTCGCCGGCGTAGTCGGCGCTGCAAACATAACAGACCAACTCGAGGTTAAATAAACAGCCGGTCGCCTTAACGACTGATGAAAATTAACCCGTCATGAAACCGAAGCGGCTGGCGCATTTTTTTGAGAAATGACTTCTTCGATTACCCGGCTTAACTCCTCCATGATGTAAGGCTTGGGAATCACGCCGCAGAAACCAAACTCGCGATAACTCGCCATCACCGGGTCATAAGAATAACCGCTGGAGACAATGGCTTTGGCGTCCGGGTCCAGCTCCTTCAGCCGGCGAATCGCTTCTTTGCCGCCCATGCCTTGCGGCACGGTCAAATCCATGATGACCACAGAGAAGGGAATGTTCGCGCTTTTGGCGGCCTGGTACCGCTTCAACGCTTCCACGCCGTCGGTGGCCACTTCCACCTCATACCCCGTTAACTCCAGCATCTCTCGCACTAGCATGAGGATGTCGGCTTCATCGTCCATGACGAGAATCCGCCCGCGACCGAAAAACCGTTTCTGATCGCCATCTGGCAGCGGCACGTCAACAGGTTTCACCGTCGCCGGCAGATAAATGCGGAACGTGCTCCCCTGCCCTACTTGTGTCTCCACATTGATCTGGCCATCGTGTTTGCGAATGACCGAATACGCGCTGGCCAGCCCCAGGCCGCGAGCGTGTTTCCGCGTCGTGAAATACGGATCGAAAATCCGGGGCACATGTTCGGGACGGATGCCGGCCCCGTGGTCTTTGATGGAAATTTTGACATAGCGGCCGGCACCCAGCGGCGGGAGGGAGCCTGCGGAAAATTCCACATTTTCAGAAAGAACTTCAATTTTGCCGCCGTCAGGCATTGCCAGCCCAGCGTTGAGGACAATATTATTGATGACCTGCCGGAACTGGCCATCATCAACCTCCGCCGGCCACAATTCCGTTTCCAGCGAAAACTCGCAAGTAACATTGGTGCCCGCCAGGGCCAGGATCGCGGCGTCCTTGATGCTGTCGTTCAACTGCACCCGTTTGCGGATGGGCGCGCCACCGCGGGCAAACATTACCAATTGTTGAGTCAGGTCCTTCGCCCGCAGCGCGGACTTTTCCATGGCCGCCAGACGATCAAGAATTTTCTCCGGGGACTGCGAATTCATCCGGGCCAGCGAAAGATTCCCGATAATGCCTTGCAAAATGTTGTTAAAATCGTGGGCAATCCCGCCAGCGAGCAACCCGACCGATTCCAATTTGCTCTCCTTGAGCAGTTCGGCCTCGGTTTTTTGTTTTGCCGTCACATCGCGAAAAACCACCACCGCGCCGACAATTCCGCCGTCGCGATTGCGAATCGGCGCGGCGCTGTCGGAGATGACTCGCTCCGTGCCATCCCGCGCGATCAAGAGCGCCGGACGGATCAAACCGCAAATTTCCCCAGTCTTAAGCGCCGTTTCGAGCGGGCTGGGCGCAGGCTCGCGGGAACTTTCTTCGACGATTTTGAACAAGTCAGCCAGCGGCTTGCCGAGGGCGTCGAGCTGCCTCCAGCCAGTCAGTTGCTCGGCGACTTTATTGAGGGAGAGCACACATCCGGCGGTGTCCGTGGTAATCACACCATCGCCAATGGAATAAAGCGTCACCGCGAGGCGCTCTTTTTCGGCGGCGAGAGCGGCCTCGGATTTGCGCAATTCCGCCATGATTTGTTCCGAGCGCGCGCGCGCGTTGACCTCTGCGCAAACAATGCCGAAAAGCAGAAAACTCAATGTGAGCCAGCAAATCAATGCAATCAGCGGCAGATTGCGCTGCGAATCCGCCTCGAACGACGGCAAGGAACTGAAACAGAGTGTCCAAGTGCGCTTCAATACCGGAATCGCGACGGTTTGAACAAATTCGTGCTTTCGTTTGCCACCCGAGTCCAAAGTGTCATCGCTATCATACAGCAGATGGTTGGGAGTTGCTTCCGTGCCGTCGAAGACTTCGCAATCCAGAAAAAGATTCGGATGCGCTCCGAAAATGCCATTCATGAGTTTGGCCGTCTCGAAATTTCCAAAAATGAATCCCTGAAGCGCCGCCTGCCGCTCTTCCACCGTAGTCGTAGGCGCTCCGGCGTGATACACGGGAAAATAGATAACGAAGCCGGTATCATTTTGGTTGGTGCCGCCGTCGGCATTAAGCCATACCCTGCCCGTGGCCATGGCTTGCCCCGTATCGCCGGCGGCAGACATGACTGGTTGGCGCTCGGCATCGGCAAAATGGTCCAGCCCCAGCCCCCCACGCAAATTCGGATCAAAATGCGTCACAAAGACCACCGGGAAATAGACCGCACGCTCACCTGCGGGGCTGATCTGGCCTGCTGCATCGCCCTGCGTCTGCTGGCGCTTCAAAAAGCTTTCCTTGTCGCCGGCGGCAACCCGTTCGAGATAGCCGAGCGTGTGAATGCCAGGATAAGCCTTTTGGATCTCGACGCTGGCGAGATATTGCTGCCACTGATTGGTGCTCACCGATGGATTGGCCGCGAAAAGCCCGCGCACACCCATCATTTCATCCACGTAATGGGGAATGCGTTCCTCGATGGCCGCACGTTCATTGTTGACCAACCGCTCAAAGCGCTGCTTGTCACGCAATTGCACGTTCGCCTTGACGCGAAAGTACACCAATGCGGTAGGAATCAGGGAAAGCCCCAAAACCAGATAGGCCAGCCACAGCCTCCGAAGATGTTGCGGCAGGGATGTTAACGACCATTTCATCAAATACGAACTGCTATTATATCTGCCAGATTTGCCTCAAAGTCCACTAAGTTTTGCGAGATATTTGGCTGAACGGATTTTCTAGTTTTTTGTCCATGGCTCTGTAATAATCTGACCAAACGATGAATACAGGAATCAGTGCTATTAACAGTGCCGTGCAGGAATCGAGCGCTTTTGTGCGGCCATTATTCAATGAAATCGGCAAGGTCATCATCGGCCAGAGCTATCTGGTCGAGCGGTTGACCATCGGCCTCCTGGCCAACGGGCATGTGCTCCTGGAAGGCGTGCCCGGCCTCGCCAAGACGCTTTCGGTGAAATCGCTCGCATCTTGTTTGAGCGTGAAATTCGCGCGGCTGCAATTCACCCCGGACATGCTGCCCGCCGATGTCATCGGCACCCAGATTTACAATCCGCAATCCGGCGGCTTCAGCACCCGGCGCGGGCCCATCTTTGCGAATCTGGTTCTGGCGGATGAAATTAATCGCGCCCCGGCCAAGGTCCAAAGCGCCCTGCTCGAAGCCATGCAGGAAAAGCAAGTGACCATTGGCGACCAGACTTTCAAGTTGGAAGAGCCGTTTCTGGTTCTCGCCACGCAAAACCCGATTGAGCAGGAAGGCACCTATCCCTTGCCGGAAGCGCAGGTTGACCGTTTCATGCTCAAACTCAAAATCGGTTATCCGAGTCGCGCGGAGGAACGGCAAATCCTCGAACTCATGGCTCATACCACCAATCTGCCAAGTGCAACAGCCGTCGTGACTCCGCAACAAATTTTCGAGGCGCGTCGCGTCGTCAACGAAATCTACATTGACGACAAAGTGAAGGATTACATCGTGGACCTCGTTTGCGCCACGCGCGAACCGGAGACATACAAGATTCAAGTCAAGGATTTCATCCAACTCGGCGCCTCACCGCGCGCCACCATCGCCCTGACCCTCGCCGCGAAAGCCTACGCTTTCCTGAAGGGGCGCGGCTATGTCACCCCGCAGGATGTCAAGAGCATCGGCATGGATGTGCTGCGTCACCGCGTCGCCATCACCTACGAAGCCGAAGCCGAAAACAAAACCAGCGAAACCGTCATCCAGAAGATTTTTGATGAATTGCCGGTGCCGTGAGGCCATTACTTTCAATCTATGAAAAATAAATATACCGCAGTAATCAAACAAGACTCCGGCTGGTGGATCGGCTGGATCGAGGAAATTCCTGGCGTCAACAGCCAGGGGAAAACCAAGTCTGAATTGAAAAAGAACTTGCGATCCGCGCTTTCAGAGGCTCTGACTTTTAATCGTGAAGACGCATTGAAAGCCGCAGAGGCGAATTATGAAGAAGCTTATATTCTGGCGTGAAACGGCGCGAGTTTATTCGTCATTTGACGAAGCATGGTTGCAGCCTGGTGCGTGAAGGCTCCAACCATTCGTGGTGGGAAAATCCCCTTCTCAATCAGCGGTCTGCCGTGCCACGTCATACTGAAATCAATCGCTTTCTCGCCCGAAAAATCTGCCGCGACTTGGGTGTCCCGGAACCGTGAATGATGAAAACTCAAAAAAAAACCAGCGAAACGGTCGCCCAGAAGAATTATGATGAATTGCCGGTGCCGTGATGAAACCCATATCCATTTTAACCTATTGCTTAGTTCTGGTTGGCTTCATGGCGCTCGGTCTTTGCGGGTGCAAGACTCAAGCCAATTTATGGTCCGATCTTGAACGTGCCGCGCACCCAGCCGGCCAGGGGATGCAGGAAACTCGTTTCGCTCTAATCGGCAAGATTCAGACGGTCGAAGGCACCTTCTTCGTCGTTGACCAGTGTCTGGTCGTCAAAGGCATGCTTGCCCCACACGGACAAGAAAAGCTATTGTTGTTTGATAACCGGCGACGTCTAGTCAAAGCGTATTCGGTCAGAACAGCTATCCCGCTATGGTGTGAAGGTCCTCGGATTTATTTGGGTGGTCCCGGAGATTTTTGGAACATTCAGCTCGATCCGCGTATTAACGCGATGTTTGGCAAAGATGAGGCACCAAACGGCGGCAATGTGTTAGACTTCTCTGGCGGCATTGAACACCCTTATATCACAAGAGAAAAAAAATACGGAAGCTCTGGCGGAATTGAAGATGATCCATGGATCTCCGCTCAAACGTCACGGTAAGCGACAACGCCCCCCTACCCGCCAAGCAAATGATTCCCAGAGAAATCCTCAAAAAAATCCGGCAGATCGAGATTCGCACGAACCGGCTCGTGAGCGAAACGCTGGCCGGCCAATATCACAGCGTCTTCAAGGGTCAGGGCATGAATTTTGAAGAGGTGCGCGAATATCAGCCGGGCGACGAAGTTCGCTCCATTGACTGGAACGTCACGGCGCGCATGAACCATCCGTTCGTAAAGAAGTTCGTCGAGGAACGCGAGTTGACCCTGATGCTCGTGGTGGACCTGAGCGGGTCCGGATTGTTTGGCTCCGGGGTGCAATCGAAACGGGAGCTGGCTGCGGAGATCGCCTCGGTGCTGGCGTTCTCGGCGATTCGCAACAACGACAAGGTGGGACTGATTCTCTTCACCGAGGAAGTGGAAAAGTTCATCCCGCCGCGCAAGGGACGCCGGCATGTCCTGCGCGTGATTCGTGAAATTCTATTTTTTGAACCGAAGCGGCGCGGCACCAATCTGAATCTTGCTCTGGAATTCCTGACTCGCGTCACTCCCCATCGCGCAATCGCCGCGGTGGTTTCCGATTTCCTCGGCCAAAACCTGACCGAACGCACGCCCACACACGGCCTGCGACGCCAATTGGGGATGGTGTTGCCGCAATCCCTGGCTCAGGCGTCATTCACTGCGCTGCGTCAGGCGAATCGCCGTCACGATGTCGTCGCCATCCAGATCACCGACCGCTTTGAACTGGAATTGCCCGCGTTAGGCCGTTTGGTGCTCAAAGATGCGGAAACGGGCGAAGTGGTCGAAGTTAATACCGGCGATACGCGCAAGCGTGAGGCGTTCGCGGAGCGTCAAGTCAAGGCTCAAGCGGAATTACTGCGTGTCTTCCGCGCGGCCAAGATTGATTCCATCATTTTGCGCACGGACCGACCCTACGGCTTCGAGTTGGGGCGTTTCTTTGAAACGCGTGAGAAAAGGCGGTTGCACGGATGATCTCGAACTCCCCCACCTCAATCAGTCCCGGCGCTGCCGCCCGCGCGAATGATATTCGCGGCTTGAAGCCGCCCGTGGAAATACCGAACGCCTGGCTGCGGGTGTGGGCGATCCTCGCCGTGCTGGCGCTCGCGGTGGTAATCTTTTTTGTCTGGAAATATTTTAAGAAGCAGGCCGCGTCGGTGCCACCCATACCGGTCATTCCGCCGCACGGGCGCGCCCGGCAAAAGCTTCAGGAAGCGCTCGCACTATTCTCCCAGCCCCGGCCGTTTTGCATTTTGGTTTCAGACACCATCCGGCTTTATCTCGAAGAGCGTTTCAAATTCCACGCTCCGGAGCGGACGACTGAGGAGTTCCTGCACGAACTCAAGGAGACTAATCGGCTGACTCCAGATCAAAAAGAAAGCCTCGGCGAATTTCTTTCGGTGTGCGACATGGTCAAGTTCGCGCGATATGAGCCAGGCCAACCGGAATTGCAGGCACTCCACGAATCCGCTATGCGATTGATTGACGAAACCGAGCCGGCGCCAATGGCCCTGCTAAAAGCCGGCTCGAATCCTTTGCCTGTATGAAGTTTTTCACCGAACATTTTGCCCAACCCTGGTATTTGCTGCTGTTGCTCCTGCTGCCGGTGCTCGCGTGGCTCAAAGGCAAGGGCCGGCGTCAACCCGCGTTTCTCTATTCCTCCGTGCAATTGGTCAAGGGCATCATCGGCATCACGCGCTCCAGCGCGGGGGGCGTCCTGTTGAAATTGCGCTGGCTGGCGTTGGCGTTTTTCATTATCGCCATGGCGCAACCGCGTTCAATCCTCGGGGAAACAAAGATCAACGCGAGTGGCGTGGATATCGTGATCGCCCTCGATATGTCCGGCAGCATGGAGGCGGAGGACGATGGTTTCGAATTGAATGGCGAGCCGGCCTCGCGCTTTGCCATCGCCAAGGATGTCCTGAAAAAATTCATCGCCAAGCGACCGAATGATCGCCTCGGCTTGGTCATCTTTGCCACGCATGCGTTTGTCGTCGTGCCACCGACGCTGGACCATGATTATCTATCGGCAAACCTTGAGCGGTTGGAAATAAACATGGAGGGCTTCGACGACCACTCAACCGCCATTGGCTCCGCCATTTCCACTTCTTTAAACCGGCTGCGCGATCAGAAATCGAAAAGCAAAATTGTCATCCTCATGACTGACGGTGAAAATAATTCCGGAAAAGTCCCGCCCCTCACCGCCGCCGAAGCTGCCAAGGCGCTGGGGATAAAAGTCTATACCATTGGCGTCGGCACGCGCGGCGAGGCGCACATTTATGCGTCCGACGCCTGGGGACGAAGGACCCGGCAGAAAATAGCGGTGGATGTGGATGAGGAAACCTTGTCCAAGATCGCCAATATGACGAACGCGAAGTATTATCGCGCCGACACCTCGGATACGCTTAAGAAAATTTACGCGGACATTGACCGGCTTGAAAAGACCGAGCAGGAGGTCAAGAAGTACACCCAGTTCAACGAATTGTTTGCTTGGGCGATCCTGCCGGGTTTATTTTCTTTGCTGCTCGAGGTCATCCTGAACCACACCATCTGGAGGAGACTGCCGTGAACTTAGCCGCGCCTAGAATGCTTTGGCTTCTGGTGATCCTGGTGCTGCCTTTGATCGGGTTTCTGTGGTGGGCCTGGCGCAAGCGGCAGCAATTGATTTCCCAATTCATCTCCGAACGCCTGCTCGCGCATCTGAAGGTTGGCGTTTCGCCTGCCCGGCAAAAAGCGCGCCTGGCCATAATCGTGGCTGCGGTGGTGTGCGTGATTCTTGCGCTGGCTCGGCCCCAATGGGGCCTCACCCAGGAGGAGGCCAGACAGCGAGGGTTGGACATAATACTGGCAATTGACACCTCCAACAGCATGCTCGCCGAGGACGTGTCGCCCAATCGTTTGGCACGCGCAAAACTTGCCGCCTTGGACTTGATGCGTCGCGCGAAAACCGATCGCCTCGGTCTCATCGCGTTTGCCGGAACGGCATTTATGCAATGCCCGCTTACGCTGGATGATTCCGCGTTCAGTCAGAGCGTGAATTCGCTCGATACCAAAACCATTTCGCAGGGTGGAACCGCGATTGCCGAGGCGATTGATGAAGCCCGCCGGGCGTTCAAGAACGAATCGGACAATCACCGGGTGTTGGTGCTGTTCACGGATGGCGAGGATCAGGGCAGCGACGTGACCGCCGCGGCGGAAAAAGCCGCGAAGGAAGGCATGGTTATTTTTACCGTCGGCATCGGCACTGCGGACGGCGAACTTCTCCGCATCCACGATGAACGCGGGCGGGTGGATTACATCCGCGACGAACAGGACAAACCCGTCAGGTCGCGCCTCAATGAAGAAACGCTCCAACAAATCGCGCGCACGACCAAGGGCTTTTATCTGCCCTTGCGCGGCCCGAACACGATGGACACGCTCTACGACCGCGGCATCGCGCCTTTGCCCAAGTCGGAGAATGCCGTGAGAACCTTCCAACATTTTCACGAACGCTTCCGCTGGCCGCTGGATCTTGCCATCGTTCTCCTGGTCCTTGAAGAATTTCTGCCGGACCGCGCCCGTCGCCGCTCGAAGCGCAGCACAACTGCGGCGTCCAACACACCTGCGCTCGTTGGAACTGCAGTGATCCTGTTTCTACTGGCGTTGCCGATGACGGTTTGGGGCAGCCCATCCAGCGCGTTACGCGAATACAATGACGGGGATTATCAGAAGGCATTGAAGGATTTTAACGACCTGGCGGCGCGCAAACCGGATGATCCCCGCCTGCATTTCAACGCCGGCGCGGCGGCGTACCAGGCCCACGAATTGGAGGAGGCTGCCAGGGAATTCGGCCTGGCGCTGGCCTCACCCGATTTGCTGCTGCAACAACGCGCCTATTATAATTTGGGCAATACGATGTATCGCGCCGGCGAAAAAGCCACAGACTCCACCAAAAAGCAGGAGGCTTGGGACAGCGCTGTGAAAAATTATGAGAGCGCCTTGAAGCTGAACCAACAGGATGCGGACGCCAAGTTCAACCAGGATTTCGTAAAGAAGCAGTTGGAGGAGCTGAAGAAACAACAGCAATCTCAGGACAAGAAACAGAACAACGTCCAACCCAGCGAAGAGGCAAAGAAAGCCAAGGCGGCCGCCGACCAGGCGGTTCAAAATCGCGCCTATCGCAAAGCGCTGGAGATTATGGAGGCCCAGTTGCAGAAGGACTCCACGACGAGTTATTATCAGGATTACATTCAACGATTGAAGGAGGTCACCGGTGTACAAGCAAATACTAGCCATTAGTCTCTTGATCGCGCCGTTCGCGGCCGCAGCCCAGACCGCCGATGATTATTTTCATCGCGGCGCGCAATTCTACATTCATGGCGACAAGCCGAAAGCCAAGGCGGAAATCGAAACCGGGCTGACAAAATACCCGAACGACGCGCAACTTCAGCAGATTGCGGCGTTGTTGAAAAAAGAAGAGCAAGAGCAACAAAAGCAGCAAAATCAACAAAACCAAAACCAGGATAAATCGCAACAGGACAAGGACAAAAACGGCCAGTCCCAACAAGACCAGAAGGACAAACAAGATTCGCAAAACCAAAACTCCAGCAAGGCGAAGGAAAAATCCGAACAGGAAAAGCAGCAGGAAGCGCAGCAGAATCAGCAGGCCCAGGAAAATCAATCAAAGAAAGACCAGGACAAGAAAAAGGAGGATGCCCAAAAACAGGCCGCCAGCGAGGCCAAGGATAAATCCTCCGAGGAAGCCCAACAGGAAGCGGCCATGATGGCCGCCGGGCAAATGACGCCGCAACAAGCCAAACAATTGCTCGACGCCCAAAAGGATGACGAACGAACTTTCCAAATCGCGCCGCCCAATAAAAACACCAGCCAAAGCCGGTCGTACAAGAATTGGTAGGTGGCCAAACCCTGTTGGATTCGCCTTAATCCTTTCGAGGCTTACTCGAATTCGTACTCAGCCAAAAGTTCTGTTGATAGACCGCTTCAAAATCGTACGGACTGTTTTACTGACAGACAACCCGCATGAGTCGGTAGAACATTTGCCCGCTGCCCCCGGGAATCGAGACCGTTGCCTGATTGACTCCGCCGACCACAATGGCCGTCGGCCCCGCCGTCCACGGGCCTGTTAGGGACGGGGCTTGTTGCAGCACATAACTGGGATCCAGCGCCGTCCAGGAAAGGACAAATGAATTGGCAGTCAGCGGCGATGTCGCCAGCGTTACCGGCGTGATGACCGAGTTGAATTCGAAATTGCTTATGGTCTGGATGGAATTAAGGCCGCCAGTGGCGCCGCTGAAGCCCACATAGGCGAGGTCGGTACCGCCCAGGATGGGAGTCAGCGAGACGAACTCATAGTTGGTGGTATAAGTGGCTGAAGTCGTCTCATCGGTCATGGTCACGGCCAGATTACCGTTCGCAAAATTCAACTGAAAGTCTATGGGATCACCGCTGGTAACCAGCACCGGTCCTGTTGTTCCATAGACCACGCCGCCACCGGATCCGTAGGTGGACCCATTCGTGCCGGCAGCAATTCCGGGGAACGTATATATGTTGATCTCCAATGCCGCGCTGTTGAGGATGCCACTATATCCCAACTCGCCGCCGATTCCACCCAAGGCGTTGGTAGCCGCAGTGCTGTCCTGAAGGATGAACGCGACGCCGTCGGCCGTTCTGGCTCCGCTGGCGGTGTAAGTGAAGAAAGCGTTGAAACTGCCGACGTATTGAGCGGCGCCATAGAATGCGCTGGAGGCCTCTTGATTGTTCCCATCAGTCAATTCCAAGACATTGCCGGAAATGGATTGCACACTGCCGTTAAGCTTCCAGCCCGTACCACTCGTATTAAACGTGATATTGGTGGGATAAGCATCTCCCTGAAGGGTCGCCAGAGAACTCATCGCTGGAGTCCCCGCGCTCAAGAGGTTAGTGATCATGACTTGGGTGGTATGCACACCGCATTGTGCCGGGCTCGTAAAGGAAGAGTTGGTGGCTCCGCTTATGGCCACCCCGTCCACCAGCCATTGATAATAAAGCGGCGCGGCCCCGGAAGCGTTCACAGTATAGGTCACTGGCGCGCCCACATACGCCTCACCGTTCAACGGTGAGATGTCACCGCCTGCGCCGATGGACGCCGAACCACCGTAAACTGTTTTGACCTGGGACGCACTCAAGGCATTCGTGAGGATGGCGACCTCGGCGATGTTTCCATAGAAAAGACGGCCCGCTGGTGAATATTGAGGATCTCCTCCGATATAGACATCATCCGAGCTGCCGATTGGCGTAGCTTCAACCCCGGTTGCAACCGCGAGCCCATCCACGTAAAGAGTCGCGTTGGTGTGGTTGTAAACGCCAATTAATTGATGCCAAGCACCGTTGGCAACGGAAGCGGGGCCGACGACATCAGGCGATTGGTCTGCGAAATGTGGCAATCCGCTTGCGTCAACATCCAGGCGATAATTGGAATCCGTATGGCCGATCGCGGTGGTGAATAGGGAGTTGCCGCTGGTCTCAATCCACGTGATCACAGTTACCGGGCCGGTAATGTTAAGATTACCGACCGGAATATCCACGTAGCCGGAAACCCCGTCGAACGCCACGGAGGTGCCCGTTCCGTCCCCGAATGAGGCTGGAATCCCCGCCTGCCCCAAAGTGCAGCCGCCGAGATAAGTGCCGTTGTTGTTGCCTCCGTAATCAATGGCGGTGGTTCCGCTCGTTTCGTTCAACGGCCAATAGGCAACCGGGTTGAAAGCGATGATTGACGATTGATAGGGCGTGGGCGCGAAAACATTCACCACCACACTGGCACTCGTGATGGAACCGTACGCGTTACTTACCACGCAAAAAAATCCGACTCCATTCATGCCGGTGGAAAGGTTGTTCAGCGTAAAGCTGGCATTGGTGGCTCCAGTGAGCGGGCTACCGAGGCTTCCTTCATACCACTGGTACCTGAGCGGACCGGCGCCATGGGCGGTCAGGCTGAAAGTGGCGCTGCCACCGGCCAGACGATTTTGAACCAACGGCGCAGGTTGTGAAACTATTCCAGGAGCCGTGTTGGTGGCCACGCCAAGAAGCTGCACTTCGGCAAATTCGAGGCCGTTCAAAGCGGCGCCGCCGCCGACCACGTTGGTGAAGTACACCGCGTACAGATAATAACCGGTGGCATTCGGGAAATCAATTTCCTGCAAAACCTCGTTGTTCGAATTAATTGTTCCCGCGACGGCGTTGCGCGCAAACGGAAGGCTCAACGCCGAGTAGCTGATGAAGGACCAGTTCACGCCATCATCGGAGCCATAAAGGCTGAAATCGGCCGGGTCATCCGCCGTGGCATTGGTGGAAGTGTAAATTCGCGCCCCGGTGACCAGCGTGCTGCCTATGCTGGGCGTCACCACAAACCCCACCGGCCCGCCAAAAATGTTGCCAGGAGTGTTGGCGCCGTAATTCAAATAAGGCAGGAGCGTGCCATCAATGATCCGCGCCGCGCCGAGACCCGACGGATTGGGATCGCCCGTGCCAATGGCATTATAAAAATCTGTAATAGTGTCACCTGGCCGCGTGACCGGAAGATTTGTGGAAACGAGCAACCTGAGCGGTGCGGCGGGACTGATCACTTCGCTTGGAAGCGCGTTGGTTATCTCGCAGGTGTAATAGAAAGCCGCGTCGGACGCGGAAACATTGGAAACCGTCAAAGTGGAAGAGGTCGCCCCAAGAATATATGAGCCGCTGCCGGTCGCCCCGTTGGCCAGATTATTTGTAAATGTCAGGCCGTCGGTCTTCTGCCATTGGTAGGCTGGCTGGGTTCCCAAGCCCAGGCGAACAGAAAAAACCGCGGACTTGCCGGTGTAAACATTTTGCGCGGCGGTGTAAGAGGCCAGTTCGACGGGTGTGCCGTTTGTTGGCGCCGTAACTTGAATGAAGCCTGAGCCGGTTAAGAGCGAGCTGGTGTTGGGAGCGCCGGAACCAACCGCGCCCCAAGTGCCGGGTGCCACGTAGGTCTGCCCTCCGTTCAATGACAGGCCTATGATTGTGTCCGTGCCGCTGTAATTGAGATTGGCCTGGGCCGTGGAATTCAGAATAAGACTGGCGGTCGAACTGATATAGCCATTGGTGACGCCCCCGCTCAAGGTAATAACCGCGCCGTTGGATACGATCACGCCGCCCTGCCCCAAGCCACCGTCCACGGTCACATTCAGGGTGCCAGCCTTTACAATCGTATTGCCAAGGTAAGTGTTGGCGCTGCTGAGAGTCAGCGAGCCGGTTCCCAGCTTTGTAACTCCGCCAGGCGTATTGAACTCGATATCACCCGCCTTGAGCGTGTAGTTGAACGTGCTCGCCGGAGTGGCGCCGCCGCCGCCCGCAAACGCAAAACTCAATGTATCACCAGCCAGGTAATTTTGCCCGGGGCAAGTCATGGTCACGCCGGTTACCACCCCGCCGGAAACATCCGCGACGGCATAGGCACCAAAACCAGAGCCTCCGCTCACCGTGACCAGCGGTGCGCCGATGTACCCGCCGCCGCCGCCGCTGTTGATGCTGATGACGCCGTTGGTGGGATAGATGCCGCTGCCAGTGGAGGCAAGCAGGCTGGCGGAAACCGTGGCGGAATCGTTCGTGCTATCGAATATCGCACCGCCGTTATAGACATACACGCTGCTGAGCGTGTTGTTAATCAAAGTGACGGTGCTGGCACCAGCTTGCAATATGGCGCCATTCAGGTTCACCACCGCGCTACCGCCGGTATTGCTGTTTCTGAATATTGGGCCGCCAAGTTGGAGAGTACCGCTGTTGAGGTTCAAAGTTCCGTTGCCGCCGGCGGAAGCTTCCATGTAAAGGCCGGTGCTAAAAAGATGGTAGATCATGGCCGTGCCACCCGCCTCGGTGCCAATGTTCAAAACGGCGGTGCCATTGGCGTCCGGCACCAGAAAACGGTAGCTCGTCCCGCCCACGTTGGCGACGCCGCCCAGGAAAGTAGCCACGCCATTGCCCGTAGGGCCTTCCCCGCCCAGAGAGAAATAGCGCGGACAGGTGAGAGTACCGCCCGTTTGCACAAAAGATCCAAGGCCGCCGTAGCCATCGCGAAGGCCCTCGGTATTCTCAATATTGAGTGTGCCTCCGGACAGAACGTAGGAGCCGTAAGAAGCGGATCCCACCGCCCCAAGCGTCACGTAGCCGCTGCCGAAGTTGATGGTGCCGGCGCTCTGATTAAGCGCGCCGGCCCCCGTGTCCCCGGTGCTTCCATTTCCACCCACGTAAAAGCTGCCGCCCGAGAGCGCAAAAGTCCACGCGCCGCTCGTGTTAAAGTTCAGCACCCCGATGCCAGTAGCGCCTCCAATGAAGAGTGAACCCGTGGACGAGCCGCCGGTGCTGGTCCCATTGATATTTAAGGTGCCGGCGCTGATGGTCGTATTGCCTACATAGGATTCCGCGCCGGTCAAGGTGAGAGTTCCAGCGCCCGTCTTGGTAAAACCTGTCCCACCCAGCATGAGGCCGATGGTGCTGGTTTGCCCGTTCACGGTGATGGTGGGGGTCCCGGCCAAAGTCAGCACACCGCCGCTGCCGGTGTTTAAGGTCCAGCCGTAGGTATTACCCAGATCGCCAAAAACCAAATTGCCGATAGTCCTTCCGCCGTCGAGCGTCACCGTCGGTGCGGCAGACAAAGTGAGTGTGCCGAAATTGGCGGTGTTCCCCGAGCCGGTGGCGATAACGTTACCCGACCAATTGGCCGCAGTAGCCCAACTCCCGCCTTGTGTGTTCGACCAACTCCCGCTTTGGGCCTGGGCGTTGTAAACTTGAAGCACCCCGGCCAGCAGACTGATTGTCAGAAGGGGACGAATTTGGAGCTTCAAAGACAAGACGATGCTATGTGGTTTCATGGCTACGACATTCCGAGCAGGTTAGTTTTTGGAAATAAACTTCGGAAAAAACTTCTAGCAGACCATCGTCATCAAGTCCACAAATTTCTAGAAAAATTGGAAAAGGCATCCGGAACATGAAAGGGAAATGGAGAAATCGTCCCGACTGCGGGATAAAAAGAAACTGCGGTCCGTACTCAGTACGGACCGCAGTCGGCTAAAATTGGAAATCGGAGAAACTTATTCAGCCTTCTCGGCTTTGGGCGCGCGGGGCTTGCGCTCGGGGCGGGCGGGGCGTTCCTCAACCGGAGCAGCGGCGCGTTCGGAACGCTTGCCGCGTTTTTCCGACCGCTCGTCTTTTTCGGTTGCGGGCACCTCAACCGCCTTGGGCGGAGTGAGACTCTCGACGCGAACTTTCAAGGTGGTCACCACGCCGTGATGCAGGCGAAGTTCCACTTCGTGCTCACCCAGTGTGCGGATGGGCTGTTCCAAGTGAATTTTCTTCTTGTCGAGCGCGACATCAAACTGGGTCTTGAGCTGGTCGGCAATGGAGCCGGAAGTGACCGAGCCAAACATCTTGCCATCGTCGCCGGTCTTTACCTGCACCACCGCGGTCAATTTGGACAGGCTGCGGGAAAGCTCGGTCATGTGGTTCAACTCGTCGGCCTCGCGAATGGCGCGGCGCTGCTTGAGGGACTCGATGCGGCGCTTGTTGGCGCCGGTGAGGGGAATGGCAAACCCCTGCGGGAACAAATAATTGCGGGCGTAACCGGCGGCGACTTTGACCTGGTCGGATTCGCCGCCCAAGCCGACGATGTTATGGGTAAGTATGACTTCAGTTTTTGGCATAGGAATTAAGGGTTAAATTTTTTTGGTTGAATGCGGGAGAACAAGGTCAAGCTCCAGCGGAGATTGGTTCAAAATGGCACGTCGTCGTCTTCGGGCGGTGGTCCGTCAGCCTCGGGAGCTTCGCTCTTCGGAGCCGCGGCGGGCGCCGGCCTTCTGACCGGGGCTTCGGATGGGCCTCCGTCACTTTTATCTCCGCCCCCGAGGAATTGGAAACTTTCCAGCACCACTCCCATGCGGCTTCGCTTTTGGCCTGTGGTTTTATCATCCCACTGATCCAGCTTTAATCTGCCCTCGACCATGAATGGATTGCCTTTCTTCAGGTATTGGGCAATGGTTTCCGCCTGGCGACCGAAGGCATCCACGTCCACGAACGTTACTTCCTCCTTGGTTTCGCCAGCTTCATTTTTCCAGGTGCGATTGATCGCCAGGCCGATTTTGGCGATGGCCACGCCCTTGGGAGTATAGCGCAATTCGGGATCACGCGTCAGATTCCCCATCAGGATGACTCTGTTGTAACCGCGCATGTGATTAACTCACGGGAATCTTGTCGGGCTTGGGTACCGGCGCTTCCGTGAAGAGCACGCGGAAAACGTCCTCGCTCAAAGCGAAGCGGCTTTGCAACTGCGGCAGCGTGGCCGGCGGACTGGAGAAAATGAAATTCACATAAAAGCCGGCGCTGTGCTTCTTGTTGGCCACACGCGAAAAAGCCTTCTTGTCCATCTTCTGCACGGTTTCAACCTTGCCGCCCGCCGAGGTGATCTCGGCGGAAAGCCGGTCAATCGTGTCCTTGACGCCTTCTTCTTTGCCTGCGGTGTTCAATATGAACAAACCTTCGTATCTTTTCACTCAGTTTTCCTTTTTTATGCCGGGGGTTTAATTGCCCCGTTAAATTGACTCATTGCCTTTTCTATTCCAGCGTCCAGCCAGCATTCGACCTGCGCGGACGCCCTCGCCAAAATCTCATCCACCACCGCCGTTTCCGACCCCTCGAACGGCGCCAGAACATAATCCGTTATTTCCCGTTTGCCATCCGCCGTCCGGCCAATGCCGAGGCGCAATCGCGCAAATTCCCGGCCGCCCACATGCTGCTCGATGGACTCGAGACCGTGATGCCCGCCACTGCTGCCGCGCGCCCGCAGGCGAATCTCGCCCAGCGGCAAATCGGCATCGTCCACGGCCACTATCAACTGCGTCAGCGGCAGCCGGTAGTAAGCCGTCACGGCCCCGACCGTTTCGCCGCTCGCATTCATGAACGTCTGCGGCTCGGCCAGCAGCACCGTCCGACCACTTCGTTCCGTCCGAGCCACCCGCGCCTGAAACTTTTTTTCGGCCGCCCAGTCCGCTCGCCAGCGTTCCGCCAGCCGTTCCACCAGTTGGAAACCGATGTTGTGACGTGTCCGGGCGTATCTGGCCCCCGGATTTCCCAACCCCACGATGAGATGCAAATTCTGCATATTGGGGGCCGGAAAAGCGGTCGGAAATCATCCGGCCGCCGGGAAAATCACTTCTTCTTCTCAGGCTTCTTCTCGCCCTTTTTCTCAGCGCCCTTCTCGGCCGGTTTGTCACCGGCTTTGGCGGCGGGAGCGCCCTTGGCCGCAGGAGCAGCCTTGTCACCGGCCTTCGCGGGTGCGGCGCCTTCAGTGCCGTCTTCCTTCTTCTCCTTGATCATTTCCACTTCGGCAGTGCCGGCGCCGGCGGCTTCAGCAGCGGCGGTTTCCTGAGCTTCGCTGATCGGTGCGGCCACGGCGATGACGGAGATGTGTTTATCGCCCAAAAGTTCGACTCCCTCGGCGCTTTTGATATCCCCCAGATGAATGGCCTGGCCAATTTCAAGATGGCTGACATCCACCACGATGACTTCCGGCAAATCCTTGGGTAGCGCGCGAACCTTGATGCGGAAAAGGACGTGCTCAAGAATACCGCCCGAGTTCTTGACGCCGGAGGCTTCGCCTGCGGTTTCGACGGGCACCATTACGGTCACCTTCTCGTCTTCGGCGACTTCATGAAAATCCACATGCAGCACTGCGCCGCTAAGCGCATGATGCTGAACTTCCTGCACCAAGGCCAGCCGTTTGGGCCGCGCGTCGTCCTTCACGGCGAGGTCAACCAGGAGGATCTCGGAGACGGAACGATGAATCAAATTATCGAGTTCCTTGGAGGTAACTTCCAGGTTTTGGGGCTGTTGTTGGCGACCGTAAATAACGGCCGGGATGCGACCGGTATCGCGCAGTTTCTTTGAGCCGCCGCGCCGGGCCTGCGTGCGGGGATAAGCATTCAGTAATACAGATTTCATTTTTTAATTGCTTTGGCGTTACCGGCGCGCGTCAACTGGTGCGCCCGCCTTTAAATTCAAACAGCGAAGTTACCGACGAATTACTATGAATCCGGCTAATGGCTTCGCCCAACAATCCCGCCACCGACAGGGTGACAATATTAATCCCGTCAATAGCAGGGCGTAGGACGGTATCAGTTGTAATCAATTCGTCAATATTAGATTTTCGTAATCTTTCTATGCCGATTTCGTTCAAAATGGCGTGGGAAACGCAAGCCAGTATCTTCCTGGCGCCCTTCTTCTTGAGCAGCTTGGCGGCCGAGGTGATCGTGCCGGCGGTTTCGGTCAAATCATCCACCATCAGCACGTTTCGACCGCGAATTTCGCCAATGACCGCCATGGACTCGACTTCCGTGGCGCTGGTCCGGCGTTTGGCCACGATGGCCAGGTCCGCCCCCAAGACTTGAGAATAGGCATGGGCCATTTTGAGACCGCCAATATCGGGACTTACGACTACCAAATCTTTGAGCCCCTTCTTCTTCAAGTAATCATACATCACCGGCGCGGCGTAAAGATGATCCACCGGTATGTCAAAAAATCCCTGAATCTGCTGGGCATGGAGGTCCATCGTCAAAATCCGGTGGGCGCCAGCGGCGACCAACAGATTCGCCACCAGCTTGGCGGTGATGGGAACGCGTGGTTGGTCCTTGCGGTCCTGGCGGGCATAGCCGTAAAACGGCATGACCGCCGTGATGCGGGTGGCGCTCGCGCGGCGCAAGGCATCAATCATGATGAACATTTCCATCAGATGATGGTTGGTCGGCGGCGACGTGGATTGGATGAGGAACACGTCCTCACCGCGCACGTTTTCATCAATTTTAACAAAGGTTTCGCCATCCGGAAAGGCGTTCACGAGGCATTTGCCGAGGTCAATGCCGATGTAGGCGCAAATGGATTTCGCCAAAGGCTGGTTCGAGGTGCCGCTAAATACTTTCACAGTCAGTTTAAATTTTATCCAACGTCGCCAAAATAAAAAGCCACCGATTCCGGTGACTTTCATAAAGGTTGCAAAACTGTAACAATCAATCCTCCGGGCGCAAGCCAATTGTCACTTTCCTTGAAAGCCGACTGGAGCAAGGTTGGAAAAAATTAATTTTAAGCATACAAACCCATACGAGCGTAAGCGAATTTAAGCGGGTTCTCAGTTACAATTCGGACCGGGCCACGCCCCCCCGGGTGCAAAATAAGCGGTACTAGCGGTAATAGGTGGAATTACGGGGGTTTCGTCGAGGTGCATAAGCGGTAATAGACCGGGCTGGGGCAGTTGAGATAAAAACAGTTCGATTCCGGCAAGACTTGCCGACGATCATTGGTGCCCGGCTGCACCTCAACTTGCGCTCCTTGTTTCACGCGCCAGCAATATGGCACGGATGCTCGAAGTTGTCCAGAATCAGACATTCACGCATTTCGTGTTCCGTTTTCCTCACGCAACACGCAAAACGCAATCCGCAACCCGGAGACATTTCTCCTTGAAGCCCCCGCCAAGCTGCGGCACATTGCCGGTGCCAGGGCCCATGGAATGTGGACTTACGAACCCCGCCAGGGCAGGAATGCAGCAACGGCAGTTTGCTCCGCATCCGCCGTGGTCACCCTGGCACTTGAATTTTTGATTTTTGAATTGCGATTTTGGATTTCGGACTGGAACCTGTCGAGACTGACACCTAAAATCGTAATTTGAAAATCGGCACTCGAAAATTACCATGGCCTATCAAGTCATCGCCCGCAAATACCGGCCGCAACGCTTCGCCGACGTGGTGGGCCAGGAGCATGTCACGCAGACGCTCAGCAATGCCATCACGCAAAGCCGCATTGCCCACGCTTATCTTTTCGTCGGCCCGCGCGGGACGGGCAAGACAACCATAGCGCGCATTTTTGCCAAGTGCCTCAATTGCACCGACGGCCCCAAGGTGGACTTCCCGGATGACGATCCGCGATGCCAGGAGATTACCGAGGGCCGTTCCGTGGACGTGCTGGAAATTGACGGCGCAAGCAATAACGGAGTGGAGCAAGTGCGCGAATTGCGCGACACAGTCAAATACATGCCGGCGTCATCGAAGTTCAAAATCTTCATCATTGACGAGGTCCACATGCTTTCGACAGCGGCGTTCAACGCGCTCTTGAAGACCCTGGAAGAGCCGCCCGCGCATGTGAAGTTCATGTTCGCGACGACTGAGGCGGAGAAGATTCTGCCCACGATTCTCTCGCGCTGCCAACGTTTCGACCTTCGCCGGATTCCCTCTGCGCTCATCACGAAACATCTGGCCCAGATCGCGAAATTGGAAAAGGTGAAGATTGACGCCGCCGCGCTGGAAGCCATTGCCCGTGGCGCGGAAGGCGGAATGCGCGATGCGGAATCCACGCTCGACCAGCTTATCAGTTTTTGCGGCGATAAAATTGAGGAAGCCGATGTCCTCTCGATGTTCGGCTTGACGGCGCAAAGCAAGATTCTGGAACTTTCCCACGCGGTGTTATCGGGGGAAACGGAGGCTGGTTTGCGCGAGTTAAATGACCTTGCCAAGAATGGCAAAGACCTCGGGCGACTCGTCGCTGATTTGCTGGGCCATTTTCGCAACCTGCTCATTTATCAAGTTTCGCGCGGTGATTTGCGGATGCTGGAAGTTTCCGAAACCGAAGCGGCGTCGCTTAAAGAACAGGCGGCCAGCGTCGGAACCGACGCGCTGAGCCGCATCATGGAAGTGTTGAGCGATTGCGAAATGCGGTTACGCGACGCTTCCTCGAAGAAAATTTTAATCGAGGTCGCCCTGCTCAAGGCGATTGAAGCGCGCCAAGCCGTAAGCCTCGACAGCGTCTTGCAACAACTACAAGCCCTCCGCAATGGCAGTGCATCCGGTGCCGCTCCCTCACCTTCCCCTGCCCCTTCGCGTCCGGTCGCAGCACCCGCGCCTGCCGCCAAATCCAGGCAGTCGGAATACGCGCCGTCGGCGAATCCAACGCCCGCGAATGCCTCCGCCGTCATGGAAACTCCTCCCGGCGCGGCCAGCGCAGGCGGCAACGGTGAGTTGTCGCAACTTTGGGGTGAGCTGATTGAGTCGGTCGGACGCGCCAGTCCTTTTACCAAAGGCTATCTGCGGGATGCGCATCCAGTTTCGCTGGTAAAAAACGTGTTTACCATTGGCTTCGATCCGGAATTCGCAGACCACATTGGCCTGATTGACAATGCCAAAAACCACGCCTTGCTGCAAACCAAACTGGCTGAATTGGGCCATGCGAATATCCAGATTAAATTCATCAAGGCGGATCGTCCGGCAGGCCGGACCGAACCAATCGCCGCACCGATTCCCGAACCCGTCAAACCGGCGCCCACGGCGGAAACTCCGGCGAAATCCGCCGCTCCCGGCATCGCGCCGGTCGCCCGCGAAAAAACCGCTTCCGTGCCCTTCAGCAAAGACGATTTCAAGAATGACCCGCTCATTCAAAAGGCCCTCGAAATCTTCAAAGGCAAAATCGTGGATGTCCGCGCATGAGAAAGCGGTGGATAATTCCGTCCCGGGGAGCGCACGCGCCCTCGCGTGCAGCGGGACGCGCCTCGCGTTCCGCAAAAGGGCCTCGCACTTCCAATCAAGCGCTTTTTCTGCTTGCGCTTGTTTTTTTTCGCGGCGAGGCGCCGCGAATTGCACGCGCGTGCGCGTGCGCTCCCCATTTTCAGAAGCTTCCCAAGTTGAATATCAGCCATCAATAAACTAAAATAAATTATGTCGAGCATCGGCAAACTCATGAAACAGGCTGCGCGCATGCAGCAACAGATGGAAGAAATCCAGGCCAAGCTGGCGGCCAGAACCGTCGAAGCCTCCAGCGGCGGCGGCGCGGTGAAAGTCATCGCCAAATGCGACGGCACCATTGCGTCCATCAAGATTGACCCGCAGGCGCTGAATCCGGCGGACGCGCAATTGGTCGAGGACATGGTCCTCACCGCGGCCAATCAGGCGCTCGCGCAGGCCCGGGATATTTCCAACACGGAAATGGGCAAAGTCACCTCCGGCTTCAGCATGCCGGGATTAACTTAGACTCAAGTTGTTTCACTATCCACGGCCATGCAATTGCGAAGCAACCGGCGACATCCACCAATAGCCATAACCGCGCAAGTCAAAAATTCCGCACTTAATCATGGCTTCACTTCCTGAACCCGTCGCCGCGTTGATCGCTGCTTTGGGCAAGCTGCCGGGAATCGGCCCCCGCTCCGCCGAGCGGCTGGCACTCCATCTGGTTCAAAGCGAATTGGCGGAGGTACAACTATTGGCCAAGTCCCTGGTCAATGCCCGCGAACGCATTCGCGCTTGCTCCATTTGCGGCTCGCTCACCGAGTCGGACCCGTGCTCGATTTGCTCGGATGACCGGCGCGAAGCCGGGCTGATTTGCCTGGTGGAACGCGCGGTGGACATTATCACGCTGGAAAAGTCCGGAACTTATCGCGGAAAATATCACGTCCTCGGCGGCAAGATTTCGCCTTTGAATGGAGTGGAACCGGAAGATTTGCGCATCAAAGAACTGGAATCCCGTTTGCAACACGAACCCATCAAGGAAATCGTCATTGCCCTGGGCACGGACGTGGAAGGCGACGCCACCAGCAACTATCTCGCGAAACGAGTGGCGCGCGCCGGGTTGAAGGTGACTCGCATCGCCCACGGTCTCCCGGCGGGCAGCGGTTTGGAATTTGCGGATGAACTCACCCTCACCCACGCGCTCGCCGGTAGGCGGGAAATGTAGCGAATGGCGAGTGACGAATTTCAAATTACGAATTTTATGACTATTCCGCAGGTGGTGGTTTTTGATTTGGGCAAGGTGCTGCTTGATTTTGATTATGCAAAGGCGGCGCGAAGGCTGGCCGCGCACACGGCGCTTTCGCCTGAGGGCATTCGCGAGGCGATTGATCAATCCCATTTGCACATCGGCTTTGAAACCGGGCATGTGACCAGGGACGCATTTATCAAGGAAGCCATGGACGTCACTGGCTTCATGGGCGGCGTGGATGAATTCACGCAAATCTTTTGCGAAATCTTCGAGCCGATTCAGCCGATGATCGAGCTTCAGTCCTCGATTCAAAAACGCGGCATTCCCACTTTCATTTTTTCCAACACCAACACACTCCAGTTGGAATATATTCGCCGGACTTATCCATTCTTCGGCGGGTTCAATGGTTATATTCTCTCCTACGAACACGGCGCGATGAAGCCGCAGGCGAAACTCTATGAAGTGGTCGAGCGCGAAACTCGCCGCAGCGGCGGGCAAATCCTTTACATTGACGACAGCGCGGAAAACATCGCTGCCGGCGCAACTCGCGGCTGGCAGGTTATTTTGCAGGAGACCCCGGAGAAAACCCGCGTTGCCCTTGAACAAACAGGGTTGCTGAACTGATTCGGGCTTGGAGCGCAGAGCATTGCTCTGCGTGGAAATCCAGGGTAAACGCGCGGAGCGATGCTCCGCGCTCCGTCCCGAGTTCACGCCTGGCTTGGCGGATTGAAAGGATTGGTCTTCTCCGAATTAAACAAGAGCGCGCACTCCGGATCGCCGATGGAAAACAACCGGTCCGCCATGTCATTCAAGGCGCGGCGGGTGGTTTGGAACCTTTCGGCGAGCGTTCGCAGCACGCCATCCAAGTGATACCGCTGCGCCAGCCGATGTTCGCCAGCGATCCGGTAATGCGTCCGGCCCAGTTCTTCGTAATATTTCAGATCCGGAAAACCACGCGACTCGGCGCGGGCGCGAATCCGTTCCGGAAAAACCCCGGCGAGAAACAGCGAATGGTTTCCAATGTGCAAACGAAGCTGGAAACCGGTCCGTTCGTCCGCAGTTTGCAGCGCGGCCACCATTTCGAAAAAGTAATCGAGTGACTTTAATTGACCAGGGAGAACACATTGCGACCGTTTGGCTTCGGCAAATCCCGCCAGCACTTCCGCCACATAATCCGCCACGGAGCGGTCGTTCAGATCGGAGCGTTTGAAGACGTGGCGCACGAGCACATAGAAGTAAAAGCGCGAGGAAACCGGCAGGCAGCCGTTGTGTTCCAAGAGGGCGTGGAACAGGGTCTCGTCATCCAGGATCAAGTCGCGGGAATCCTCGTCGGAGAGCAGTTTGATGAGACAATCCGCCGTGCCGAGTTTCTTGCCGAGCAACTTTACAACGAACTCGACATCCTGCGCCGTAAACTGCACCCGGCAATTGGGTTGAATCAATTTCATGGCTTTAATTTCAACGTAACCGCGCAACTATTTCCGCGCAATCCAGCCATCCGCAACCGGCCCACTTACGAGCCGCAATTATCTTGCAGCATAAATGGTGCCGACTTTTTTTGAAAAGCTCCAAACACCAAGCTCCAACATCCAGAGAATGTTCAAACACCCAAGCTCCAAGACGAATTAGCGCGCGGCTTTAGCTTGGAGCTTGAAGTTTGGTGTTTCTCTGGATGTTGGAGCTTGGACGCTTGGAGCTTATTTAACGAAGTTAAACAACGGGCCTGACAATTCACACAACTCTGCTTAAATTGCCATGTTTGCAGCAACCAGAACCAATGTTACCGGTCTCGCTCACGGAATCCGCCACCGCGCGCATCCCGGTACGCTCCCGCCGCCAGGCCATGGACTGGAGCCTTGTCCTGTTGAGCCAGGGAATTGAAACCACCATTTTGCCGCCCGGCGAGGACGGAAACTGGTCGCTGCTCGTCCCCGCGCGGGATTCGGAAAAGGCGTTTAAATCACTCCGGCAATATCGGGTGGAAAATCGCGGCTGGCCCTGGCGACAGGAATTGCCCTGGCCGACCACTCACTTTCACTGGGGCAGCGTGGCTTGGGCGGGACTATTGGTTTTGTTCTATTGGTTCAGTGTTCGCGATCCCGGCTTCGTGACTGGCGGAATTATGGACAGCACCCAGGTGCTTTCAGGCCAGTGGTGGCGGGTGTTTACCGCCATGATGCTGCACGCGGATTTGGGGCATCTCGCCACGAACCTTTCCATCGGCATCGTGCTCTTCGGACTTGTGATGGGCCAGTATGGCGTTGGTACCGGGCTATTCGCGGCTTATCTTGCGGGCGCGGGTGGCAATATCGTTTCGCTTCTGCTCAACATGAAGCCGTTTCACGGACTCGGAGCGTCTGGAATGGTCATGGGCGCGCTCGGCTTGCTGGCCGCGCAATCGCTGCGTCCCGCTAATCGCCATCCCATGCCGCGCAAATATCTTCTTGGCGGAGTGGCGGCGGGCATCATGTTGTTTATCTTGTTCGGCCTGTCACCCGGAAGCGACATTCCAGCGCACTTCGGCGGTTTTTTGGCGGGATTGCTCATCGGCGCGGCGTTGGTTTATTTGCCAGCGGCCATTTCGCAACATCCCAGGACTAATTTTGCAAGTCTCGTTTTGCTGGTTGCCGTGGTAACCGCGACCTGGCTCCTCGCACTTCGACATCTTAAATGAGTCACTGCCAATGAAGCTGCGGAACAATTTTTCATTTTTTTGTTCAATCCGTGTTTCATCCGTGGCCCCTTTGTGCGCGTCCCCTCATGAATCCTTCCTCAATTGTTCAAATGTGGTCCAAACCCTCCCTTGCTCTACCGGCCTTGCAAATCAAACGTTAATTCTGTACTAACACGGGTGTATGAGGCAGTTCCGTTGCCTGGTGATCATTTGTTTGGCGTTATTGGCGGCTTCCCCCCGGATGTTCGCCGGGATGGAATCTGCCGAAATCACCCTGGACTACGTGGCGAAAAAAGCCGAAGCCCGCGCCCGCAAGCCCTTTCGCTCACCGCGCGCGGACCTGCCGGACGTGCTCCGCGCCGACAAACTGGATTACGATTCATTTCGCGAAATTCGTTTCCGCCACGATCAGGCGCTATGGTCGGCGGACAAATTGCCATTTCAGGTAGAATTTTTCCATCCCGGTTATCTCTATACGGAACCGGTTCATATCAACGAATTCTCATTCAATTATTCGCAACCCATCCGTTTCGTCCAGGATTTCTTCGACTATGGAAAACTGCACATTAAAAACCAAATCCCCGCCAATACCGGATACGCGGGCTTTCGCGTGCTGTGCGCCCTGAACCAACCGGACAAGCTCGACGAGCTCGGCGCCTTTCTCGGTGCCAGCTATTTCCGGCTTCTGGGCAAAGGCCAGCATTACGGCGCCTCGGCGCGCGGCCTCGCCCTGGATTGCGGCGAGCCGGATCGGCCCGAGGAGTTTCCCATCTTCACCGATTGGTGGCTCGGCAAACCCCAACCGGACGATCTCCAGTTGCATCTCTTCGCCATTCTCGACAGCGTCAGTTGCACCGGCGCGTATGAATTCCATATCCAGCCCGGTGAAACCACGACCTGTGAAATCCAGGCCGTGATTTACCTGAGGGAAACCAACAATGTCCACGCCGTGGATCCCAAGCGAAAACCCCTTTACACCATTGGCATGGCGCCGTTGACCAGCATGTTTTGGTTCGGTGAAAACTCCGAGCAAAAATTTGATGACTATCGCCCCGAAGTCCACGACAGCGACGGCTTGCTGATGCGCATGGAAAATGGCGAAATGCTGTGGCGTCCGCTTAACAATGCCCAGGTCACGCGCCATCAGGTTTTTGCGACGAAAGACATCCGGGGATTTGGCCTGCTGCAACGGGACCGGGAATTCTCGGATTATCAGGACATTTTCAACTCCTACAATCTCGTGCCCAGCATTTGGGTCGAGCCCAAGGGACGTTGGGGCGAAGGCGCGGTTCACCTGGTGGAATTAAACACCCACTACGAAGGCTTGGACAACATCGTCGCCTTTTGGGAACCCAAAGAGAAACCCGCGCCGATGCAGCCGCTTCAATTCGGCTGCACCCTCTATTGGACCCGCGAGACTGACCGGAAGCTGTCGCCCAACCGCGTATTAGGCACACGCATCGGCGCAGATTCGCGCAATCCGAAATGGCGGCAAATCGTGATAGATTTTGGCGGGCCGAAACTCGCCGCCCTGCCGGAGGGAACGAACCCGCAGGCCGTGCCCAGTTGCAGTGAAAACGGAACCATCACCGAAAGCCAGGTCTTCCGCCTGCCGACGCCTGGAAACTGGCGAGCGATCATCAAGCTGGAGCCCAAACCCGGCAACACGGAGCCGATTGACATCCGTTGCACCCTGAAAAAAGGAGATGAGGTGCTCACCGAAACATGGACTTATCACTGGAGCCCTCCCTAACCTCCCAAAGCGACGGCACTGACCAGCCCGGCCACATGGCGGGACGCTCACTGGAGGAATGGAACGCCGCCTATGGCAAGGTGGAAAGCTATTTCCACGCCCTGCGCGTCCGCAACAAGGTGCTTCTCGGCCGATTGGTCATCCATATTTTGAAGCGCGCCGCCCAGCGCGCGCCGCAGGAGCCAGACCGCTCCGCCACGGAATTGGCCGCCGAGGAAATGGACCGCGTCGTGACCGAGTGGTTTGCGGAAGTCTTGCACGAAACGCCCACCGGCACGGACCAAATGCTCTCGACCCGGGGACGCCTGGCGTTGCTGCTCGCGGACATGCCCGGCAAATGGCAGGACCAATTTCTGCGGCCGGGACCGTGGCCGGCGGAGTTCGTCACCGCGATGCAGCAAGCCTATCTCCAGGCCGGGCCGGATTTTCAACTCTCCAAAATGGCCCCGCGCCCCATGCACCTTGGCCCCATCACCATCATAACGAATTTCACCCGGTTGCCGTACGTCAAGATGGTGACCATCTGGCTGACGTTCGGCCTGTTGTTGGTCCTTATCTTCGTCTTTACCCACAAGTAAACGATGAGCCATGCCGCCCATGCCGCCGGTTTGAAGCCCGAGGCTGCGTCAGCCCCTTCCTTGATGCTCACCCCGGATGAGCAAGGCCATGGCGGGTTGCGCGTTTTTCTATTTTATTCATTCGCCGTGTTGCTCACCGGGCCAGTTTCCATGATGTTCGCGGATTTGTTGTGGCGCAGCGGCTGGTCCGCTTTTAGCACCGTCTTGTTGGCGCTGTTCATCGTGCTGTTCTTTTTTTCCGCCATCGGCTGCGTTACTGCAATCTACGGCTTTATCCTGCGCTTGTTCGGGGACAGCCAGCGCATCACCCGGCGGACCGAATATCGGAATCAAACGCTTGAAGGCACCAGCACCGCCATTATATTCCCGATTTACAACGAGGATGTCGTGCGGGTCTATGAAGGATTGCGGGCCACCTACGAATCCCTGGAACGGACCGGGCAACCGGAACGCTTCGATTTTTTCATCTTGAGCGATTCCACCGATCCCGACAAATGGGCCGACGAGGAACGCTTGTGGTACGAGGTCATCCGCGAACTTGGCGCTCTGGGACGGATTTATTACCGCCGTCGCGTGACCAACGAAGGCAAGAAAAGCGGCAACATCCGCGATTTCCTCAACACCTGGGGACGCCGCTACAAATACTTTATCGTGTTCGACGCCGATAGCGTGATGCGCGGAACCACCGTGGTGGATCTCGTCAAACTCATGGAGGCAAATCCGGCCGTGGGGTTGATCCAGACCGTGCCGGCGCTCGTAAATGCGGAGTCGCTGTTTGGTCGCATTCAGCAATTCGCCAACCGCTTTTACGCGCCGATTTTCATCACCGGCCTGAATTATTGGTCGCAGGGCTTCGGCAATTATTGGGGTCACAACGCCATCATCCGCACCGAACCCTTCATGCAATATTGCGACCTGCCGCAATTGCCCGGGCGCAAGCCGTTCGGCGGCCAGATTCTCAGCCACGATTTCGTCGAGGCCGCGCTCCTGCTCCGGGAAAATTGGCAGGTCTGGCTCGCCTACGACCTGGAAGGCAGTTACGAGGAAGCGCCGCAAGGGCTGATTGAAAACGCCCAGCGCGACCGCCGCTGGTGTCAGGGAAATCTACAGCATGGCCTGGTGATCTTCGCCCGCGGATTGCGCGGCATCAGCCGGCTCCATTTGTTAAACGGCATTTTCGGCTATCTCGCCGGGCCACTTTGGTTTTTCTTTCTGATCACTTTCAATTGGATGTGGGGCTTGCAAAAATTCAGCGGGCTTTCAGTCATCCCGCCCGTTCACAGTTGGACTTCTTATCTTAATTTGAGCGGGGCCGAACACGCCTTTCTGATCTTCCTTATTTGCATGGGCGTGCTGCTGTTGCCCAAAGTCCTTGCGCTCCTGGACGTCGCCTTCGACCGTGCGCGACAGCGCGCGTTCGGCGGAATGCCGCGCGTCGCCGCGAGCACCGTGTTGGAAACCGTTTTCTCCACGCTCCACGCGCCGTTGCAAATGCTGTGGCACCTGCGTTTCTTTACGACCATCCTGTTTGGCATCGGCGTGCATTGGGGGTCGCAAAAACGCTCTGCCGACGGCACCGCCTGGTCTTATGCCCTACGCCGGCATTGGGGACACACCTTGATAGGGCTGGTCTGGGGCAGCCTGGTTTGGTGGCTGGCGCCTTCATTGTTCGGGTGGTTCGCGCCCCTGTGCGCGGGCATGGTGCTCGCAATTCCTCTCAGCGTTCTTACCAGTCGCGCCAGTTGGGGTTCGCGCGCGCGCAGCCTGGGCCTGTTTCTCACGCCCGAGGAAACCTCACCCACGCCCGAACTGGATACATTGCGCGTGCGGATGGCGACAATCATCGGCAATGATGATTTGCCGAAACCGCCGCACGATTCCGGCCTTACCGAGATCATTCTGGACCCGTACGTGAACGCGATTCACGTTTCCCTGTTACGCGAAAAACAACTGAATCCGGTTTACGCGGAAACTCTCGAGCGCCTGGGTGTCGGCCGCCCGGAAGTCCGCGCGCTCGGTGAAAAACTGCTCACGGAAGGTCCCGACGCCTTGCAGACCGATGAAAAAGTCCTGGTCATGTCCGATGCCGCCACCATGCCGTGGCTGCATCGCCAGGTATGGATTCGCCCCGGCCAGACGCTTGCCCCTTGGTGGCGCTCGGCCATCCGCCAATATGCGCGCTGAGTAGGTGATTGCTTATTCCGAAGGGTGGGTGAACTAAAATGGTCGGGACGGTGAGATTCGAATCTAAAACGCCATTTTCGGCTATATTCGGTAAAAGTGGTTTCAAAGCCCGTTATTATTGGGCGAAACGACGTTTTAACGACTTTCCGCGTTCGTCGTCTGACCACCCCAAAACGAAATTTTAGTGTTAGGATTTGTTAGGATTTTTCTCATGGTTTGATGGTCAAAAAATTTCTCGGCAAGCGATTGATTTCTACAGTTGCACCGGCACGAAGCCTAGCACCGGCAAAGGGATCGAAACAAGCAGAACAATTCGCGAAAACCACCTGCAACAATATTGTGAAAGTCTAGGCGAGTCTTGAGGAAATCGGCAGTCCGCTGGCGATCAGGAAAGATTTTAGCCGACACCGGCTGGTCTAATTACGAGGGTGTAAAATACCACGCCGACAAACTTTAAAATTGGCTTTCAGATGTTCCAGGACCTCCGGCCAATGGAAAAGCACGACACTAGAAATTTTTATATAGGGCAAAAAGCCGTCGCGCTGCCAATTTTCGATTGTCCGAATCGTGACCTTCAGCTTCGCGGCCAGTTCTCCCTTGGTGAGCATTTCGTCCTGCGCAACATCATCCGTCAGAGAAGAGCGCCCCGACGAGTTTTTTGTGGGGTCGTCGCTATTCATGATGCGTGCCTTGTAATTGCCGGAGATTCAGCAATTCTTTCATCGGGGCGGAAATCAGCCCCCGCTGGCTGTTTGACTTGGCGGCCAGCACATTCTTGACTTCAGTGTTCATTTCCTTCCTTGGTTAAAGTAATGGTGACGGCGGTAACGTGGGTTTTTAGCGAGGCCGAGAACCGCCGGTCAACTGCCTTCACAAAGTTTAAGTCGCACTTCTGAATTTTTCGCGCGACGGCTTGGAGGCCACTGCCCAACAGCGTGACTTCGGCCGCGGCAAAACAGATCACCAGCTTTTCGGGTGGTGCATCGGCATTCTTTTCCAGTGCCGGATTTGGAATTGTCTCCGCATACAGCAATTGCGCGTAGGGCAGAAGATAGCTGTGTTCGTCGTCGGCATACACGTTGAGCGATGCCACGTTCGGATCAATGCCGTAACAGGGATTCTCACGCGGGCTAGATACCGATGCTTCGTCTGGGTTGGGGTTTGTGTTCATAGGATATTTTACGTGTTTGTTCGATGCGTTTACGGGGCGAAAGGGATTGCGTCATGCGCTGGCGGAATTGTTTCAGGAAACGCTGGCCACGTTCCATGACCCGCAGGATGAATTTCTGCCGGCTGAAATGCGGGACCACTTCCACGGCGGCCAGCCGCTCGCTGGAATGGGTGACATGCGAACGCAGTCGCTCGGCGTCATCGGTGAAAACCTGACAGCGTTCACGACCGCGCGAGATGCTGACGTAAAATTGTTGCTGATGGACGGCAGCCAGCGAACGGGACGACGCTACGACCAATACTTCGTCCACGGTCTTGCCCTGGGCAGCGTGTGAAGTGACAGCGTAGCCGTGCGTGAATGAGCGGTAGTTTTGGGGAATCACCCGGCCATCGGCCAGCACCACGGAATCGCCCTGAATCGCCCGCACCTCGACGAGTTCACCATTGATAAACCGTTTACCAACCGTGTTCGCTTGCAGCAACAGCTTGTCGCCAGCAGCGATTTTCAATTTCCGCTTCTCGCCCACATCAAAGCAGGCGCAGCCTGCACCCAATGGGAAAAGATTTTCAGAACCATCGACACGCTGAACTTTGATCGAATCATTTTCGACCGCGACCACTGCGACCGTTTCGTCTTTGGCAAAATCAGCCTTCCGCTGGTGAAACCGGATCGCCATGCCGGGATGATATTGCCGAGCATCTTGTTTTTGCGCTTCCGTCCACGACAACGAATCAAAAACCTGAAATTCTTTTTCATCACCGGCTAGCCGGCCGGACGTTTTCATTGCGGCCCGGACTTTCTCCGTGACCCCATCGATTTCATTCCATGTCGGCGCAACCAGCAGCGCAGATCGGTTCTGTTCCAACGCGTTCAGGTATGACCGCGCAGCCTTATCATGCAGATCGTCGTTGGACGATTCGACGATTGCACCGATGCGTTCCAGTTGGGCGAACGCCTCCAGCGGCCGCTTCAGAGCGGCCAGTTCGACCGCTTTGCGATACTCGGCTTTGCGTTGGCGACGAATGCGGGTAAGTTGGCCGGATTGAAAATTTGAATGTTGCTCCAGAATCCGCAGCGCATCACCACGCACCACCGATGCGTGCTGGCCGGTGTCGCCGGAAAGTACGACGCGGGCGTCCCGCGCCAGGTCGAATAGCCGCTTCATGTCGTCAATGCCCACCGCCCCGGCCTCATCTAGCACCACCAGCCACTGTTCGTCCAGTTTCGGTTTCGTCAGCAACAAACTTTGCAGCGTCTTCGCCTCAAATCCTTCCTTGCGGAGCACATCCGTTGCTGCCGCCGTCGGCGCGCAAAACAACGGTTCAATTTTCACTTCGGCGCAGGCGGCGACCAACGCGCGCAACGCCGTGGTCTTGCCCGTGCCAGCCAGACCGCGCAGGCCGGTGATCCGGTCATGGGTGCGCAGCACATGATAAATGGCCCGTTGTTGATCTTCACCCAGCCAGTCAGCGGGTTTGAACGTTGGGTGAATCGGCGCAACCGTATCGCAGGCCGCATTGACCGTCTGAATCAAATCCAGTTCCGTGGCCAAAATCTGTGGCGTTGATAATCCACGCTCGGTTTTGACCAATTGAGCCGAATACTTCGCCGCTTCTTTCAACGCCGGCAAATCCAGTTCACCCGGATGCTGCGCAAGCGCCACGCCCAACAGTTCATGCTCCGGCACGACCGAATTGCGCTCGAAGACATGGGCGACGGCGTAGTTCAGGGCTTGGTTTTCTGGTTCAAACCGGCGGATTTTTCGGATGGGTTGAACCGTCGCGGTGAGTTTTTGCAGTGCCTGAAATTCATCGGGCTGCAATTGTGCCAACTGCTGCTCGCGAACCTCAGCAGTCGAAATGCCTTTGATCTTTTTCGCACGGCTTTGATGCACCGCCAGGGCGATGGCATTGTTTGACAATTTGCACCCCAGCTTTTGTTCCAATTCCCGGGCCACTGCGTCACGTTGCTGGGAGCGTTTGGAAAATCGTTTTAATACCGCATCACTCACACCCTCGATTTCAAAGCCGTGTTTCGCCGGACGAATGCGGTAGCCGATCTGTTGGACATGCTTCGCCAGTTCGTTGCGATAGATCGCCGTGCCGTAACGGATGGCGTCATACATGCCGCCCGCCTGTAAAGCCTTCCAGCATTTTTCCGTTTCATCAAAGGTGGCATTAAACACCGTGAGATGCGTGTGCAACAGCGGGTCGAGCGCCCGGCTGCTCGTGTGCGTGAACGCGGCGGCGACCAGATTGCCGGTGGTGCGGTCGCGTTGGTTGCCCTGCTTGCGAACCCGTGTTGCCGCAAAGGATTCGAGTTCGCGGAACGCTATGCGCGTCGCTTCTTCATGTGCCACCACGAGCCGGTCGTC
>Ga0182013_10000459_pt1 | contig 57138 bp, 50 predicted proteins | sample 612S2MmetaG_FD_120487 | JGI IMG/M metagenome (GOLD analysis project Ga0182013, IMG submission 120487) | Permafrost microbial communities from Stordalen Mire, Sweden - 612S2M metaG | ecosystem: Environmental > Terrestrial > Soil > Wetlands > Permafrost | place: Sweden: Stordalen | collected...
ACCGTTTCCCCGCGGTCTGCTGCGGCTCGCGCCGAACCGCGGGCACAACCTGGAGTTCACCTGGCGCGGCCTGGAACTGATCGCCGGCAACTATTACGTCCTCGTGCTGCTCGTCCTCATCGCTGTCACCGCGGGCGCCATGGTGGCCACCCGCCGCCGCCGGCCCGCGGCGGACGAGCCGGCCGCAGCATCGTATCCCGCTCGCGTGACGTAATCGCCAGGAGCTGTTTAGTTCACACTCCAGTGCAGGCCCGGTTGGCTCATCGGGCTCGAAGTCGCGCTTGATGTCAGCGCTCCAGATGGCCAAGGGCCATCTTAATTGGACTGAAATTCGAAATTCCATGACTCGCGAGTTGATGATGCGGTGGGACACGCAGATCCGGCGGTCTGCCGGGATCAGAACTTCTCGACGGCCGGGATGACTCGTTCAGCCATCAGCTCCAGCGGATGTAGCGAGCCGACGCCGACGAGAGTGCCGTGCGCGACCTGAATACCGAGTCCGGCCAGCTGGTGCAGGTGCTCGATCGTCTGCTCCACCCGTTCGCCGCGCTCGCCGAGGTCAAAGCGCGTCTGCGCGGTCTTTTCGATCTCGGCGTAGTCGCGGCCCTCGCTGGCGCAGTGCTCGCGCAGAACGTCGAGCTTGCGTGCCAGTTCAGGGGTGTCGAAGATGTTGCACGCGTCGGCGTAGCGGGCCACCAGCCGCAGTGTCTTCTTCTCCCCGGCGCCGCCGATGAGGATGGGCGGATGCGGGCGGCTCAACGACTGTGGCGAGTTCAGCGTGCGACCCAGCTGGTAGTGCTTTCCGTCGAACGGGCCTTCGTCATCGCTCCACATCTGCAGGCAGATGCGCACCGCCTCCTCCAGCCGCTCGAACCGTTCCGCGAGCGGCGGGAAGAACAGGCCAAGCCCGCGCGCTTCCTCTTCGTTCCAGGCGGCCCCGATGCCCAGCATGGCGCGCCCGCCGGATAGGACGTCGAGCGTCGTGACGGCCTTGGCCAGCAGTCCCGGATCCCGGTAGACCACTGCGGTCACAACAGTAAGCAGCTTGACCCGGTCGGTCTTGGCGGCCAGCCAGCCCAGCGTGGTGTAAGCCTCGAGCATCTCGTGCTCCGGCGGCCCGATGTGCCCGATCTGCCACACATGATCCATCACGCTGATCCGGTCGACACCTGCCTGCTCCGCTCGCTGGGCTACCTCGCCCAGGCGCACCCGCAGCGCAGGAGGCCCACCGTCCCAGGTGAAATCCGGGATATGCAGACCCACTCTCATCCGCGCACGCTCCTCATCATCGGCCGTTCCTAGCCCCCAGCGCCACGCCAGCACCGCGAGGCGCTCTTCCCGCAAGTTCTGCTAACCGGCTCGGCCGGTACAGTACCCAGGGTCTCATGGCGTTCAGCCGGCCTGAGCTGCGCCTGCGTTTTGCAGGCTCTGGTAGACCGATATCTCCAGGGCTCCCAAGGCCTCGTTGTCTTGGTCCGTGGCGCTGTTGACGGCGAACGTGATGATGATCCCGGAGCGGGGGAAGTAGACGAGATCGACCCGGTTGCCGAGGGTGCCGCCGATGTACTCCCAGTCCGTTCCGAGCTGCTGGCTGGTGGTCTGCTGGAGGCCGAGCGCGTAGCCCCTAGAGTCGGCGAGGGTGGTGGTGGGGATCGGCTTGCCGGTGGCCTCGGACACGAGGCTTTCGAGCTGGCGCTGCTGGCGTGGCGGCAGTTCCCGGCCCTGGTAGAGGGCCCGGTCCCAGGTGGTCAGGTCCTGCAGCGAGCTCACGATGCCCCCGGCGCCCTGCGCCCAGGTCAGGGCGAGGGGCGGAACCGGCTGGCCGAGCAGCGACGGCACCGCGGACATGAAGAAGTACCCGGTCGCCATCCGGGCGGCGTCGGCCGCGGGGCAGGTATAGGGCGCGTAGCACAGGCTGCGCAGCCGCAGCGGGATGATGATCCGTCTCGTCAGCTGGTCCGCGTAGGAGTCGTGGGTCACCCGCTCGATGATCATCTGGGCGAGGATGTAATTCGTGTCGGAGTACGACCATCCGGCCGGCCCGAGCGGGACGCCGACGGCATAGGACACCAGCTGGGCCGCGGAGAAGTCGGTGCTCAGCCCCGCCGCGATCGTGGTCACGAAGGCAGGCTGGACTGCGTAGTTGGCGATGCCGCTGGTCATGTTGAGCAGCTGCTTGATGGTGATGTTGCGCCAGGCCGGGTACTGGGGCAGCCATTTCCCGAGGGTGTCGTTGATCGACAGCTTGCCTTCGGCTTCCAGCTGAAGCAGGATCACCGTGGTGAAGGCCTTGGTGTTGCTGCCGATCTGCCACAGCTCGCTGGTCGATACCGGTGACCCGCCGCCGTACTGGTTCGTTCCGACCGCCAGGTCGATGCCCGGCGCGCGGCCGGGGAAGGTGATGCGCAGCGAGACCGCGGAGATGTGCTCGGCCGTCCCCCGGGTCGCCAGATACTGGCTGATGTCGTCGCGCAGCGAGGTCCGCAGGGCGGCGCCGTGGCCGGGCTGCGGGATACTCGCGGCGCTGGCCGCGCTGGACGCCGTCAGCCCGGTCGCGCCGAGCAGGGCGCAGGTAACCGTGGCGGCGGACAATATGTACCGGGCCCTTCTTCGTGCCTGACGCGGGTTCGCGGATGTCATGTCAGCTCCCTGGAGCGTTCGGGACAGCGTGAAGTCGGCGCATTCGGGCACTGCTTCGAGGCGCCTTGAGATGCGGCTACATCGGCACGAGCTTGCGCACCGTGGACGGAAAGGAATATTGATCTCGTTTACACGTGGACAAACGAGCACCACTTCCTTTTTTTTGAAGCTACACCCGATCCGCCAGGGAGACAAGGGAACGAGACGCTGCTCAAGTGGATGCTCTCGTGCAGCAGAGACAATGAAGACACGCGCCGTAAATCCTCATAACCCAGCGACGGCCAGTTAGCGGGTGAGCAGGGCCAAGCTCTTGGGCTCGGCGAAGTCGGCATGGTCCGTGTTCTGCCCCGTGTGCGGTCACCGCCATCTCCCGACCGCTAGTGTCCCCTCCAGTGAACCATCTGCCGTACGAGTGACGCTGACGAACATATCCGGAATTATGTACGGAATGGCCTTGGTGTGAGCGCCAGGGATGGGGTGGCCAGGCAGGTCAGCGCGGAATTTCGCCAGCTTGTAAGTGCGGCCTCCGGAGCTGGATGCAAAATGCCATCGGATGACCGTGCGGCGGCTGCGCTCTAAATGCTGGATAGATAGCGCTCGTTCCTCGATTATGAAAAGGTCGGCTGCTTTTACCTGATGCGTGCCTGGGAGGGTCTCCGCGTCCGCCCGACGGGCGGATTCCGGTGGTCCGCGGGTTGAGATCGGTATGAAGCCCGGAACGGTCCTTGGTTCCACCCGCCTCATATCGCAAGTCCACCCGGAGGCTGACGCGCGGCGTGCAGGTGCGCCGGCGGCGCTACGCTGCTGTGTCGTGCAGCAGACGCGCCTCGACACTGCTCGGATCCTGGCGGCCCGCCGGGTGATCGACCCGATTTTTCTCGACACTCCGCTGTACCGCTGCGAGGCGCTGGAGCCCGACCTCGGGTGCACGGTGAGTATCAAGCTCGAAACGGCGAACCCGGTCCGCAGCTTCAAGGCCCGCGGCACCGAGGTAGTCGCGAGCCTGCTCGCCGGCGATGGCTCGGGAGCCGTGGTGTGCGCCAGCGCGGGCAACCTGGGCCAAGCCCTGGCTTGGTCCGGTCGCGGCCGGGGGCTCGACGTCACCGTCGTGGCATCCCGCTTTGCGCCTGCGGCCAAGCTTGATCGCATCCGCGCATTGGACGCCAGGCTGGAGCTGGTGGACGGCGACTTCGAGGTGGCTCGCGAGCGGGCGGCGGCCGTCGCGCGGTACGACGGCATCCGGCTGGTCGAAGACAGCCTGGACATCGAGACCTGCGAGGGCGCGGCGAGCATCGGCCTGGAACTGGTGGACACCGGGCCGTCGTTCGACGTCGTCCTGATTGCTCTCGGCGGCGGAGCGCTGGCCACCGGTGTGGGTCATGTGGTGAAGGCCTGGGCGCCCGAAGTCGAGGTGATCTGCATCCAGCCGCAGGGCGCACCGGCGATGACACACTCGTGGCGCCAACGGCGCGTCGTCACCACCGACTCGACCAGCACCATAGCGGACGCCGTCGCCGGCCGGCGTCCCATCCCGGCCGTCCTGGACGATCTCCTCCTGGTCGCTGACGACGCCGTCCTGGTCCAGGAGGCGTCGATCATCGCCGGCATGCGGATGCTCCTCGACCACGCTGGCCTCGTCGTCGAACCGTCGGCCGCCCTCGGCATCGCGGCGATCCTCGAAGACCGTGACCGCTTCGCCGGCCGGCACGTCGTCACCATCGTGTGCGGCAGCAACGTCGACCTGGACGCCTATCACCGCTGGGTCGGTGCGGCTCCCATCCACAGGTCTTGACAATTGCCCGGATCGCGTCGGGTGATGCAGTACGTCATTCCGGCCGGGTCGCGCATGGTGACCCAGCCATCCCCGTCATGTGACTGTGTCGCGCCCAGCCCCTCGTGCCTGGCCACCTCCGCGCCGGTGCCGGAGCATGCCAGGTCCGGATGCGCGCGGACCGTCGTGCCGGGCGGATCACCGGTGCGCTGCAGGAGCAGCCGCAGCGGCATCCCGGCGGGTCGCATCAGGTGCTCCGAGCCCGCTGCCCGCGCCGCCAGTGCTGCCCAGTCCTGCGCGTGGAAGTCCAGATGGCAGCCGGCCGGGCCGTCGTAGATCCGCTGCACCCGCAGGTACGCGTCACCTTCGCCGGGCATCAGCGTCGCGAAATCGGCTCGCGGTCCCCGCGGCGGCGACAGCGCGTACCCGGTGACGCCACGCCAGAAATCCTGTGCCGCCGCGAACACCCCACCCGGGAAATCAAGGAACCCCGTCACCCACTGCACCGCCACGCGTCAAGCCTCCCACGCCATCCCCGCGACAGCCGCCACCGCCGCCGACTGTGCGAGGACTATCGCTTCTCACCTGTCAACCCCCGACGACTGACGGATAACTCGGCGGGGCGCGCTGGAAGATGCCCGTGCTGACACTCGCTCCGGCCCGGCCGGTGCGTTCACGCGTGTCCTTCTGGGCGATTCCCGTTCGTCGCCTAGTCATGAGCGGCCAACCCAGAGGGAAGAACGGGCGGATGAGCGCAAGACACTGGCGGATAGACCAACGTGTTCAGCAGGCACGCGAACGGGCCGTTATCTGTTACGTCTACGGAAAGTGAGCTGAGATGAAGTACGTAGGATTCGTCGGCACCGAGGGCCACATGCCGGCCGAGGCCGTGGCGGAAATGAACCGCGACTTCCCCTCCTACTTCGCGGAGATAGACCCTCGCGGGGTGCGGCTGTACGGGCGGGAACTGGACTCCCCAGACAGCGCTGTGACGGTGCGCGTCCGCGACGGCGAGACGCTGGTGACCGACGGGCCGTTCGCGGAGACCAAGGAGTTCGTGGGGGGCTTCGACGTGCTCGACTGCGCGGACTTGGACGAGGCGATCGAGGTGGAGGCTAAGAGCCCGGTGGCCAGGTTCCTCCCGTTCGAGATCAGGCCGTTCCGGGATGGGCTGCGGGTGGCGGAGCCTCTGGCGTCCGCGTTCGGGCGCGAGGACGACTCGGCGGGCCTGCCCTACCTGCTGACCGTCTGGACGGGCCGGACGCCGGCGGAACCGCTGGACGAACAGGCCGTGCTGCAGGGGGCCGAAGCCTGGCGGCAGGAGCTGCAGGCAGGCGGCATCTACATCCTCGGGGGAGCGCTGGCCGGCCCGGAGACGGCCACGACGTTGCGCGTCCGAGAGGGCGTGACGCAACTCAGCGACGGGCCGTTCCTCGTCATCGAGGAATTCATTGCCAGCATCGACGTCGTCAGCTGCACTGACCGGCAGCAGGTGATCGACCTCGCGGCCACGCACCCGTTTGCCCGGTATTACGCGATCGAGGCGCGTCCGTTCTACAGCGCAGTCATCCACGCTCAGCGCCAACTCAAATCGTAAGTGTGCCGGCGAGGAGGCAGTCACGCTTTAAAGCGCAAGCTGCCTGTCTCAGTGGCTAAACCACCCCTCGATGAACTGCTGGCCGCCGTGCCTGTCGTCGTGGCGCCCGCCGAACCCGTGGCCCTGCCCTCGCCCGTCCGCGGGCACATCGTGTTCGAGCACGTGACCTTCCACTACCCCGGCACCCAGATCCGCGTCCTGGACGGCGTCAGCGTGGAGATCCACCCCGGCGAGACGGTGGCGCTGGTCGGCCGGAACGGCGCAGGCAAGTCCGCGTTCGTCAAGCTGCTGTGCCGCCTCTACGACCCGGACGAGAGCCGGATCCTGCTGGACGGCATCGACATCACCACCGTGGACCCCGCCGGACTGCGCGCCACCATCGGCGGAATGTTCCAGGACTTCGTCACCTACCAGGCGACCGCCGGAGAGAACATCGGCCTCGGTGAGGTAACGCGCATCGAGGACGCCGCGGCGGTGGCGGCGTCGGCGCGGAACGCGGGCGCGGCGCCACTGATCGAAGGGCTTCCCCGCGGTTATGAGACAGCCCTGGGAAAGTGGTTCGGGAAAGGCACCCAACTGTCCGGCGGCGAATGGCAGAAAGTTGCCCTGGCCAGGTCGTTCATGCGGGCGGCCCCGATACTCGCGCTGGACGAACCCACCGCGGCGCTCGACGCCCAGGCCGAACACGAGCTGTTCGCCCGGCTGCGCTCGCTCGCCGAGGGGCGCACCGCCGTTTTCATCTCGCACCGCTTCTCCACGGTCAGGAAGGCCGACCGCATCTTCCTGTTCCACCAGGGCCGGCTGGCCGAGCAAGGCACCCACTCCGAGCTCATGCACCTGGCCGGCCGCTACGCCGAGCTCTTCACCCTGCAGGCCTCCGCCTACGTCGACTAACCCACCCGCGACAGCCCGATCCCAGTTGTCCATCCGGTTCGCTGCCCAGTGCCGCGGGCCTGACCCCGGTGTACCCGGCGCCTGGCCGCGGCTCTGGTTTTCCCGTTCGTCATGGTGAAATGGCCAGCCTGGCAGGGTCCGGCGGTCCGTCAGGCGGCCCGGGAGTTCTACGGCTGGCTAACCGGTCCAGGCCAGCAACTGTTAATCCCTGGTCAGCGGTCGCCGGGGGCGGGGACCTTGGCTGTGCGGGCGTAGACGATCTCCTGGATCAGGGTGCCCTTGGGAGGATAGGCGGGAAAGTGCTGCTTCTTCGCCGCGGCGATCAACCGGTCGCGCTCGGCCTTGGTGAGGCCGGCGAGCAGCTTGCGGACGCTGGGGGGGATGTGGCCAGAGGCGAGGCCCTGGGCGAGGCTCATCGGCCCGATGCCGGTGCTGAGCTGGCGGATGCCGATCACCTGATAGCTGACCGGGTCGATGAGGAGCTGGTCGTAGCCGTCGTCGGAGACGCCGATCGCCTGGCCGCCGGCCGTGTCGGTGATGCCCTGCTGGACAGTGATGCCGGGAAGGGCGGCCATCGCCTGGTAGGCAGCGGCCTCGGCGGTGGGCGGCCCGCCGACGATGGCCGCGTTCCACAGGATCAGGGTGAGGTAGTCGAACTCGCGTTGCGCCTCGGTCTTCGGCGCGACGCCGGCGATCGGGTTACCCGCCGCGATGTTCTGCGCGTTCTGGCCAGCGACCTGGCGGGCGATCACGGTGAGAAGGGCCTGCGGCTCGGTGGGAAGCGAGGCAAGCACGTCGTAGGCGGTCTTCGGCGTGGCGTCGGTGTTCCACGCGTCCCACGGCTTCACGGTGGGAGGCGGCGGGGGAATCGGGGACGCGTGCGTGACGATCTGGCCGTTCTGGTAATACGCGGTCTGGCTGCCGCCGAAGGTGATCCACTCCTCGCTGGTTCCCTTCCCGGAGGGATCGGCGACGCCTGGGTAGCCGTAGTCAACGGTCTTGGAGTAGATCCACTGTCCGGGGCTTGGCTCGCTGGTCACGTCCTCGCGCGCGACGTGCGCCGCGGCGGCGCGCAATACCTTCGCGGCCAGGACCGCCCGCGGCGTGGCCTGGCCGGGGTGGACGCGGCTGGCCGCCGGGCGGTTCGCGATCGGTGGACGAGCCACCGGGGTCTTGGCCGCGGTGATGGCGTAGCCAGCCGCTCCGGCGACAACCGCCACCGCGGCCGCGACGACGGCCAGCACCCGCGCGGGTGGCCGCCAGCTCCGGCCCCCGCCGGGCCGGGTCGTCTTGCTGGCCGACGGCTGGGTGAGCATGTGGTTCATGAGGCTCGCCCGGTACAGGTCGTGGCGTCCGGGAGGCAGGTCGCGTTCAGCTGGGGCGGCGAACCGCGCTTTCAGGTCGGCGTGCTCGGCGTTCATCGGCGCGCCTCCTTTCCGGATTTGCCAGATGCGTCAAATTTGCCGGATGGACCTGCGATCGCGGGTCCATCCGTGAGCTGGCCGGGCACGGCCGGGGGTTCCCGGGAATTTTCGCGCAGCTCCCGCTCGGTCAGCTTGCCGAGCTTGGCGCGGCCCCGGGACAGCCGGGAGCGCACGGTGCCGACGGGGATGCCCAGCGCTTCGGCCGCCTCTGCGTAGCCGAGCCCGGACCAGACGCACAGAGCCAGGACCTCGAGCTCGGGCCTGGGCAGTCCGGCCAGCGCCCGGTGCAGCGCCTTGATCCGGGCGACGTCGTCAAGCCGACCGGATACGTCGTCCGCGAAGTCAGGCGAGTCGCCGGCCACGGCCAGCCGGGCGAGCGCGTTCCGCTGTCGCCGGGCAGCCCGGCGCTGGCCGCGAGCCAGGTTGGTCGCGATCCCGAGCAGCCAGGGCCGCAGCGAGCCACCGTCTTCGGCGATCCGTTCGCGGCTGCGCCAGGCCTCGAGAAACGTCATCGCCATCACCTCTTCGGCCGCCGACCAGTTGCCGGTCAGCCGGAAGGCGTGGTTGTACACCGACTTGGCGCACGCGTCGAAGACCGCGCCGAACGCGTCCGCGTCCCCGGCCCGGGCACGCGCCCGCAACTGCGATGTTGGATCGTCCACATTCATCAACTGGCTCGGCCCACTCCTCGGTTCCTGTGAGCTGCATCACAGGAACCTTAGTTAACCGGTTGAGCCGGAGATCTCCTGGAGCAGCCGGAGTACGAGGGCCAGCGGCGGCCAGGCGGAGCGGCCCCGGCGGGTCACGGCGAAGGGCCGCTGCGTTACGCCCGGCTGGCCGAGCGGCCGCAGCGCCACGCCGCGACGCACCGGGCGCCCGGCCGGCAGCAGCCCGACGCCCAGGCCGGCCAGGATCATGTCCTGCACCAGTTCGAGGCTGTCCACGCGGTGCATGATCCGCGGCTGGAAGCCGGCCAGCGAGGCCACGGTGCGCACTACCTCCTCGTCGCCGCTGTTCCGTGAATTGACGATCCAGTCGCGATCGGCGAACCGGCGGAAGACCTCGAGCGCGGTCCCGACCACGCGGCCCTGGGCGGTCGGCGTGCCCAGGCTCCACTGCCTGCGTCCCAGCGGCTGGGTCGCCAGGCTGCGGTCGAACCGAGCCGGGGCCAGGTTGTAGTCGTAGGTTAGGGCCAGGTCGACCGCGTCGTCGGCGAGCAGGCCAAGCGACTCATCTGGTTCGTGCTCGTGGATGCCAAGCAAGACGGCGGGATGCCGTTCGGCCAGGATCCGGACGACAGGCAGTACGGTTTCGCGCACGGCCGTGGCGAACGCCGCCACCCGCACGGTCCCGGCCGGCGCCGCCGCCGGATCCAGGTCCAGGCGGGCGGCCTCGAGGGCGGCCAGGATCGTGACGGCGTGCCCCGCCAGCCGCTGCCCGGCCGGGGTCAGCCGCACCCGCCGCCCGTGCGGCTCTATCAGCGGGGTGCCTGCCTCCCGGGCTAGGGCCGCGATCTGCTGCGAGACGGTGGAGGTGGTGACGTGCATGCTCTCGCCGACCTCCCGCATGGAGCCAAGGCGGGATAGCTCAAGCAGCAGTTCGAGACGGCGCGGGTCCACGACTTAGATCATTCAGGCTTAGTGAACGGTATGTCTATCAAGTTCACGTGGACGCGGACGATTCCGGTGACGTGTACTGGCGGTCATGGTCAGCATCGCGGCGGCACCCCGCACCTCAGCCCGTCCTGGCACCGTGATGGCGCTGGGCTCGATGAGCTGCGTCCAGCTCGGCCTGGCGCTGTCCGTCCACCTCTTCGGTGAGGTCGGCCCGCTGGGCGCCGTCTGGCTCCGGCTGGCCTGGGCGGCCGTGATCCTGCTGGCCGCCGTCCGGCCCCGGCCCTGGCGCTTTCGCCGCTCGGTGCTGCTGACCACGGTCGCCCTCGGCATCGTGACGGCCGGGATGACCATGCTGTTCATGGCGGCCGTGGCCCGGCTGCCGCTCGGCACGGCCAGCGCCCTTGAGTTCCTCGGCCCGCTCGGCGTGGCCGTCGCCCGCGGCGGCGGCCGCCGCTCGCTGCTGTGGCCGGGCCTCGCCGCGGCCGGCGTGCTGCTTCTGACCCACCCGTGGCAGGGCAGCGCCAGCCCAGCGGGCATCGCCTGCTCGCTGGGCGCGGCGATCTGCTGGGCCGGCTACATCATGCTCACCCAGGCGGTCGGGGACGAGGTGGCAGGCCTGCAAGGCCTGGCCGTGTCCATCACGGTGGCGGCGCTGGCGGCGACTTTGGTGTCCGGGCCGACCGTCATCGCGGTCCTGACACCGCATCTGCTCCTGGCAGGCTTCGGGTTGGCCTTGCTGCTGCCGGTCATCCCGTTCAGCTTGGAAATGTACGCCCTGCGCCGGCTGACGACATCGGCCTTTGGCACCCTGATGTGCCTGGAGCCGGCCATCGCCCTCGTCGCCGGGTTCGCGCTGCTCGGCCAGGTACCCCGAGCCTGGTCGCTGGCCGGCGTCGCCTTCGTCATTGCCGCCGGCCTTGGCGCCGAGCGGTACGGCGCGCGTACCGTGCTGGGAACGGCGGCAACAGAGGCTGGCGGTATGCGGAGGGATCGTCGAAGCCTCTCGCGCCGCCCGACCGCGACGAGGTCTGTCGAAGCGGGCGCGTGTGGTCCTCGATCTTCAAACGGCTCGGCACCGCCGAGGAAACCGAAGTAGCCGCCGACATCGGTGCCCTCACCGAGGCACCGCCCTCGGCAGGCGCAGCTAACCGGTGAGGTTCAGGGTTCAGGGCGGCCAATGGCGACGTCTACGCCGGGCGAGTAATGCACCAGCGGCTCGCCTTCGGGGGTGGGCAGGCCGGCCGTGGTGAGCAGGTGGTCTTCCAGAACCTGGGCTTGAGCGCGGTACAGGGGCCAGCGCTGGTGGCAGGCGCGGGCGGAGACCAGGCGGCTGCCGGTGACGCTGAACAGCATCCAGCGGGCGGTCAGGAAGTGCTCGAGTGCGGTGACGCCGGCCGGGGCGATCGGCGCGCCGATGCCGATACGGAGGCGGCAGGTGGCCGGGCGCGGGCCCGGCCAGCGGCGGCGGGACAGGTAGGCGATCTCGTTGCCGCGTTCGCCGAGCCGCATCGACGACCAGAAGTACGGCAGGCGGTAGGGCGTGGCTCGCGCGGTGACGACCGCGCCTAGGCGGGACGTGTCGAGGGAGAAGAACCAGATGCCGGACCGTCCCGCGTGGTCGCGAACGTAGGTGCGCACGTTCGTTTCGCAGAAGTTGGATACCCAGGGCACCCGCTGGCCACCTGGCGTGGCCACACGCATGTAGAACGGCACAAGGCCAACCCACGCCGCACCGTCGTACGTCTCGATGTCCAGGCCGTCGGGCAGCAGTCGCTGCACGTCGGCGGCCTCGAACGGCCAGTGCAGGAACGTCAGCCGCTCCCACCGCTGCCGCATGACCGGCCGGTCGATGGTGAACGGGCAGGTGCCTGCGGTCATGCCTTAAGTTTGCGGGGTCAGAAGTCAAGCGGCTGCAGCGGGATCACTTCGGTGGTACGGAGAGCTGGAGGACCGGTATCCCGCGCCCGCGTCGGTGGCCCGGCCCGGGGAGGGCCGTGGCAGACTGCGGGCATGGAAGCTGGCCTGCGGATTAACCAGGGCGGCAGCGGGGAGCCTGTTCTGCTGCTGTTGCACGGCCTCGGCGCCACCGGCGATGTGTGGGATGGGTGGCGGCCGTGGCTAGCCCGGCGGTGGCCGGGGCGCTGGCTGGCGCCGGACCTGCCCGGTCACGGCGGCTCACGGCCGCTTTCTAGCTACACTTTCGACACCCTCGCCGCCGCGGTCGCCGGCATCGCCGCCGCCGGTGCCCGCACTGTCGTGCTCGGACACTCGCTGGGCGGCGTCGTCGGCCTGGCCCTGGCCAGCGACGCGTTCGCTGTGCCGGTGCAGGCGGTCATCGGCCTAGGGATCAAGGTCGTCTGGACCGCCGAAGACCTGGACCGTGCGCGGGCCGCGGCGCTCCGGCCACCGGCCTGGTTCGCCTCGCGCGACGAGGCTGCCGCCCGCTACCTGCGCATCTCGGGCCTGTCCGGCCTGCTGACCGCCGCCGACCCGGCCGTGGATGCCGGCCTGCGGGAGCAGCACGGCCGATGGCGGCTGGCCATGGATCCGGGCGCGTTTGCCGTCGGGGCACCCGACATGACTCAACTTCTGGCACGATCCCGGGCCCCGATCACCCTTGCCCGCGGCGAGCACGACCCGATGAACACCGACGAGCAACTAACCCAGCTGGGCGTCCCCATAGTTATGACGCTCCCCGGCCTGGGCCACAACGCACACGTCGAGAGCCCGCAACAATCGATCGCCCTGCTGGACCCGTATCGATGACGGCTATCATCACGCTAAACGCGGGACCGCAAAGAACGTGGACAGCCGAAGCCCGGCTGTCAGGCTTATTTACATCTTGCCTCCCGCACCCTGCCCGCTGCGGTCCCTGGCCTCGGCGCTTACGGCGCCGAGGCCGCCAGCAGCTCGCTGACCGTAACGAACCTATATCCGTCATCTGTCAGGGACCACGTCAGCCGGTCAAGTTGCTTCATCAGGCTGGCGTTGGGCTGCGGTCCGCCGTCATGCAGGAGCACGATGCTGCCGGGCGAGACCTGCTGCAAAATCTCGTCGACGTCGTATTGCGCGTTGACGCCGGTGATGCCATGCGACCACAACGTCACGCCGTAGCGCAGGCCAGCGCACACCGCCAATCCCACACTGTCGATGCGGCCGTAGGGCGGCCGGCACAACGTCGGCGTCTGGCCGGTCAGTTTCGCCAGGAGTTCTTGAGTGCGTTCTAGGCTATCGCGGTCAAACCTCTCGTCGTGCTGGGTCAGATCGGAGTGCGCCCAGGTGTGATTGCCCTGTTCGTGACCCGCATTCGCCGTCTGCACCACCAGGTCAGGAGCGGCCTGCATCTGCTCGCCGACTCTGAAGAACGTCGCCTTCGCGCCGTACCGCCGCAAAATGCTTAGCACCTGCGGCGTCCAATCCCGGGTCGGGCCGTCATCGATCGTGAGCGCGATGAGCTTGGCCGACGGCTGAGTACGAAACGTCGCCGTCGCAACGTACGGCGCTGACCCGGGCGGGCGCGCAGTCCGCGCAGTCGGTCCCTCTCTCGACAGACCCTGCTCGGCCGCCCACCCGGCAGCTGCTCCAGCCGCGCCGCCGGCCGTGAGCAGGCCGGCCCGGGCGATGAATCTGCGGCGATCCATGGGGCAAGTTTTACCTGTTTGACTGCCCGTGTCGACCTCAGGTGAATCAGTGTCGTATCTGCCGTTGCATCATGGTGCAGGTAGCTAGTACGGCTGCGGGTAAGCGCGATGCACTGACCTGCGCAGAGAGGGCGGCCGACCACAAGGGCCGAGTCCTCTCCGCCAGCGGCGCGGATCAGGGCACTGGTTCCGGGACCACCGCCTGCGGTCAATTACCAGGTTCTCTGGTTTCTAGCGACCAGGCCTTGCGGAACCCGCTGACCATGCGCCAGGCCAGGTGGGTATCGAGGGCGAAGGCGTTGCGCGCGGCGGCGAGTGCGTCGAAGCTGCCGGGTCCGGGGGTTGCGCCAGTGGCCTCGATCATGGCTTCGTGGTTGATCTGGTCAGTGAATACCTCGTGCAACGTGGCGCAGAAGTAGCAGTAGGCGGCGAAGTCGAGCCGCAGGGTGCGGACCGCTTCTGGTTCCCGCGGGTCTGGTTTGGTCAGCAGGTCGACGATGCCGATGACCGGCTGGCCGAGGTCGAGTGCCTGGCTGACCTGGAACAGGGTTTCATATAGGTCCTTCGCGCTGGCCTTGGTGACGCTGCTGATGACCTGGCCGACCGCACGCAGCTTGCGCCGCATCTCGTCCTGGATCACCGCCGCCGAGATCGTGGCGAGCGTGGGCGGTGGCGGCGGCGGCACGTCGGGGAGCAGTGCGAGGTAAGCAGTCGAGTCCGTAAGGCCGTCATCGATGAGATCCGCCGCTGGCTCAGGTGCGGGCGAGGTCAGCGTGGTAGCGGCCCGGACCACCTGGCGGGCGGCGCGGATGACATCACGGGCGAGCCCCCCGGCCAGGCAATGGCACAGTGCCACGTAGGGCTCGGAGAGGCCGATGACCCTGCGGTACAGCAGCCGACGCGACTCAAGGTAGCTGAGCGGACCGACATGGATGATCTCGTCGAAGGAGCTGTCGAAGGCGTCGCGCAGCGGCAGCCCTCGCCTTTCGAAGGCGGTGAGGGCATCGTCGGATACCGAGACCATGAAATACAGGTGGGGGATGCCGAAAATCCCCTTGATCTCGTTAAGGAAACGCTCGGCTTGCTCCGCTGATCCGATTTTGTCGAGCTCATCTACACCGATGAAAACCTTGCCGTCGCGACGGTGCATGTCGGCCGCGACGTCGCGGGCGAAGTCGCGGAACTCATCTACGATCTCCGGGTAGCTGAGCGGCTGCTCGGCCCGGGCGATGCTGCGCGCATACTGGCCGCTGGAACCGCCTCCCGGCAGGTTGAGCGATCCGGACCAGCCTGAGGTGAAGGTCTGCAGGTACCGGACCCGGGCAAGATGCTTGCGGGCGGCGGCCGCAAGCGACGCCTCATCCCGGCCGCGCGCCTCCCGTGCCCACCACCTGAGCAGGGGCGCCGACGACCAGGCGAAGGTCAGCACCCCGACGCAAATCAGGGCGATGGCCGCGTACTTTACCCAGGTCTGCGGGACCGACAGATGACGCGCGATGGCATGCTTCCAGTACAGCAGGGCAGCCGCGGAACCGCCGAACAGCACCGCACGCCCCACTAGGGCGGGCAGCAGCCGTACCACCCGGCGAAGCCAGAACGCGCCGAGGACGATGTGCGGGAAGGACTTGGCCTGCTTGTCGTACGTGCCGGTAGTCGAACGGCAGAAGGCCGCGAACAGGTGCAGCACGAAGTCCCTAGGTGCGTAGTCGACGGGCGCGGCTACGAGGCACCGCAGGTCTGTCCCCGGTCGGCGCGGCAAGCTGTAGCCCCACAGCCAGGACCAGTCAAAGCCGGTATCCTCAACCCCTGCTGCGGAACCCGGGTCGCAGTATTCGCGGATGAGCATGGATTTGCCTGAGCCGCGCGGCCCGGCCACGCCGATGCTGGCTCCGTCGAACCGGTCGAGCAGCCCATTGAGCTCGGCCGCGACGCCGGTCGGGATCCGGTTGATGCTGTCATAGACCTCGCTTAGCCCCGGGGTGCCGGCCACCGAGTACTCGGGACCGAACCTGTCCTGCCGCACCGTGTTAATGACGGTGCGGACCTGCGCCAGCATCTCGCTGCCGCCGATGGCCGCCATCAGCTGGAGCCGGGCGGCGTCGACGGCCCCGCTGCCAACCCGCATCGTGCCAGGCTGCCCGCTGCCGGGCCGCAGCGCGCCAAACTGCGAGAACAGGATGCTGGTGTCAGCGATAAAGAACGGGGCCGCCCACATCATCCCGGCCACGGCGAGCAGCGTCACGCCGGCCTCGGCCAGCGTCAGCATCGGATGCCAGGCGGTCGAGCTCGCCACGCCGATCACCGTCATCAGTACGGCGGTGATCGTCCCGCGCAGCCGGATCCGACGAAGCAGGTCGAGCGGGTCCCTGGCCGAGCCGTGCGTTACCTGCGGAGAGCCGCCGTCCGCTGCATCTTGGGCAGCGGCGTCGGTGTACGCGGCGAACTCCTGGGCTGCGGCGTTCAGAACCCTTGCCGCGTCGCCGACCATCTCGTTCCGCACGATGCCGGCCGAGATGCCGAACTCATCGAAGGCGCTGCGGACCTCAGGCACGCGCAGCGCCTCGTCGAGGGCGTGCATGTACATGTCGAAGAGCGCCAGGTCTTCCTGGAGGGGGTTGATCCGGCTCGGACGGGCAGCCGTCTCGTCCGGCTCGGTCATGGCAGCACCTCGATGAGGCATGCGGATATTACCGATCCCATTGTCGCGGTTACCCATTGTGCCGACAAGCCCGCGCTCGGCCGCGACGCCTATCTGATTTCCTTGCCGGTAACTGTGGACCGACTGGGGAGAGCATGCACTGGACCTGTGCCAGTTCACCACCTGGCGCCGGTCAGTGAACTCTCGTTGTTACGTATTTCGCTTGCTGCCGGGGCTGGCGATACCTGTGTCGTATGCGAGAATGACGGCTTGAACACGGTCACGCAGGCCAGCGCCTCCCGTTCACGCTGCTCTTCGGCGAGGCGCTCGCAGTTCCACCATGCGGCCTTGGCGCTCACCTGCCGAGCCGTACGTGGCTGGCCGCGGTCTTGCGAACGGGCCTGACAATACCCGCAAGCCGGGTGTTCACCCTCGCAGGCACCCGTTACCCGATGCGGGCCGATCCCAGCGCAGCCGCATTTCATCCTTCCCGTAAAACATGGACTTACCGTTGCCAGCCACCAATCTTGGTCAGCCCAGGGGCTACAGCCCCCGCGCGGCTCGCGCTTTCGTGGCCGTAGGGACTGATCGGCGCGGGCCGGATATTGACCATGCCCTGATCAGCGGCCCACCCCCCGGGGTTTGAGGTGCATCAAGCGTGGAAGATGGCAGCCATCGGATCGTGGCGTCTCAGGCGATGAAGAGGAGTCGGTCATGGGTGCGGCCAAGAAGGCAAAGCACGACGCGAAGGCAGCCAAGAGGAAGACTAAGAAGGATGTCGGCAAGGTTAAGCATAAAAGCAAAAAAGTCAAAAATGCCGCGAAGCACTGACCATGTCCGCGTGCTGAAAAGGATCTGAGGACCAGGCCAGGGACCCCGTCGGTCACTGCGCGCCATCGGCGGGGTCCGCTGGCCAGATGCGGGGCGAATTCGTCACGCATGCTGAGCACGGTCCAGCCGCCTTCGGCGGCCGCGTCCAGTATCTGATAGTCGTCGTAGGCGTATTCCCGCACGGCGTCGTCGTGGTGAATCACCAGGGCGAAGCGGGCGGCTCGGAGCATGTCGATGTCTCCGGCGGCGTTGCCCGCCGCCAGCACCGGCTGAGTCCCGGTGCGATCCCACAGGTGTACCGTCTTGCCCGGCCCGTCATCCATCGGGACCGGTAGGGCCGTACGGACCAATCGGCCGTCCACTGACTGGATCTGTACCTCCGACCCGATCACCCGTTCGCGCCGCAACCCGTAGGCCGGGCCGGCGATGACCCGCATGAAGTCGCGGGAACTGTCAGTGCACATGAACACGCTGAAGTCCAGGGCATGCAACAGGGAGATGAGTTCCAGCATCGGCTGGTACGTCAGCATCGGGTAGGGGCGCTGGAAGCGCGGATGCAGTGCTCCGGTGAGGTAACGGCGCGCCTGTTCCTCGTACTGCGCCGTTGTCTGCCCGGCGAACAGCACGCCTAGCTCGCGCAGCACGTCGTGGCCGCTCGCCACCTCCGGCGGAGCTGGGCCGGCCGCGGCGGCGGCCCGGTCCAGGAGGAATCCCGCCAGCGCCGTATGAGGCTTCTCGCAGGCCAGCGTGCCGTCATTATCGAAGGCAGCCACCCGGTCAGCCGCGGGGAGAGCGTCCGGTCCCTGGGTGATCTCCTGCAGAAAGGCGATCACTGACCGCCTCGCGGAGCCGTCCCGCCAGGAGGGCAGGCTCACCTTCCACTCCTCCGCATCTATCACGCCAGGTTCTCCTCATGTCAGGTCACGCGGGCCCAAGCGCCTCAGTGCGGGGCCGCTGCAGTCTGCCGCCGAGATAGCACGAATGGTAGACCCGGCCGGCATTTTGCCCGGACAGCGCTTCGCCTACCTGGGCGCCAGGAACTTGCGGTCCAGGCCGGTAATCCGTATGAGCTTGGTCAGCATCGGGCTCGGCCCGGTTACCAGGAACGGGCAGCCGGCCCGCTCCGCGTAATTGGCCATCCGGACCAGTGCGCCCAGACCCTGAGCGTCGCAGAAACGTACTCCCGCTAGGTCGACGACTACCGGTCCGCGGCGGCGGTTGATGATTTTCTGGACGTACCTGAACGCCGTATCTGTGGTGTCTACATCCAGCTCGCCCCCGATCTGCACGGCGGCCTCGCCGGTTGGCAGGATTTGGTGACTAAGCTGGAGTATTGCATGCGGGCCATTCTCTTGATTCACGTGCTTCTTCCCCGGGATTACGGTAATTCGCGGTCCGCTCATTAACCTCTCCCCAGGCAGAGTTCCGTGCCATGCTTCACTCTTCCGGCACGGGTATGAGGCCAAGAACGTCAGAGCGGCGATCGTCTGCTTGCCAGCCTCGATGCGTGACGTTCCCGTATAGCCCCCGTCCAGGGTCAGCCGCTGGCCGGCTGACCCTGGCCCCGGTTCATGATGGCAGCCGGTCCGGATAATCACCATACGTGCTGACCCACAGGAAAGCCACAGGATGGTCCACAGGATGGTCCACAGGATCATGCAGGTACTATTCCGCGCTGTTTTCTGGTGTAGGGTAATGCCCGCACCGTATCAGGATTGCGAGTCGGATCCAATAGGAGCCCCCGATGAAAATGCTATCCCGTCCAGCCGATCAGATTCAGGACCATTACTCGGCGGTCGTGGTCGGCTCGGGATACGGCGGGGCGATCGCCGCTGACCGCATTGCGCGCGCGGGACGAGATGTCTGCATCCTGGAGCGGGGCAAGGAGCTTCACCCAGGGGAGTACCCGAATTCCGCGCTTGCGGCGGTGCGCGAGATCCAGGTTCATACCCCCCAGGCAGACCACGGGTCCGCAGTGGGAATGTTCGACTTTCATGTGGGTCCCGACGTCACCGTTCTGTCGGGCTGCGGGCTGGGCGGCACCTCGCTGATCAACGCCAGTGTGGCACTTGAGCCAAGTGATGCGAGCTTCTCGGACGACAGGTGGCCGGCGCCACTGCGAAACCCCCCTGAGGTTTTGCGGCCCTTCATGCAGGCGGCCAAGGAGATGCTCGGATCCACCCCGTATCCGCAGTCATGGCCGGATTTGCCCAAGCTGCAGGCCCTTGAACGGGCGGCAGCCGGCTTGGGCCGTCAGGTGGTCCGTCCCGACCTCAACGTGACGTTCTCCGGCGGCCCGAACGCCGTCGGAGTACGACAGAACGCGTGCGTCCTGTGCGGCGACTGCTGTTCCGGCTGTAACTACGGCGCGAAGAACTCGATCCTCATGAACTATCTTCCCGACGCGTACGCACACGGCGCGCACATCTTTACCGAGGTAGCCGTGCAGTCCGTGCACCGATGCCAGGACAAATGGCGGGTGGCCTTCGACGTGCTGGACTCCGGATCTGAACGAGTCCCCGGCGCCCCGTCCCGATTCGTTACCGCCGACGTCGTCGTTCTCGCGGCTGGAACGCTCGGGTCGGCACAGATCCTGCTCCGGTCCCGGGACCTGGGACTGCCGGTGTCGGACCGGCTCGGGCACGGGTTCTCCGGCAATGGCGATGTTCTGGCGTTCGCCTACGACACCGACAGCCCGGTGCGAGGTGTCGGTCTAGGCGAGCGTATTTCGCGTCAGGACACGGCGGTCGGACCCGCGATCACCGGCCTGATCGACCTGCGCGGCCCGGATACGGACCAGAAGAACGCGCTGATCATCGAGGACGGTGCCATCCCTGGCGCGCTCGCCTCGGTGATCCCCCTCGCGTTGAGCGCCGCGTCCGCCGGTATTCCGGAGGAGGGAACGAGGCGGTTGAGGGAACTCGCCGGGATCCCGTTCGGCTCATATCGCGGGCCGGTTGGCCGTACCCTGACCTACCTGGTCATGAGCACCGACGACGGCGGCGGCCGGATCGTCCTGGAGAACGACCGGATTCAGGTGGCATGGCCCGAGGTTGGCGAGCAGCCGGCCTTCGTCCGCGACAACCAGATCCTGGCCAAGGCCACCCAGGCGCTGCACGGGACGGAGACCCCTGACCCGCTCTGGGCCTGGACGAACGGACAGTCGCTGATCACCGTGCATCCCCTCGGCGGGTGCGTGATGGCTGACGACGCGGAGAAGGGCGTGGTGAACCATAAGGGCCAGGTGTTCGACCCTGTCAGGGGCGCAGTGCATGACGGACTGTACATCTGCGACGGCTCGGTCGTCCCGTGCGCGCTGGACGCGAACCCATCGCTGACCATCTCCGCCATCGCCGAACGGACAGCCGCGATCTTGATCGAGGACCGGAAGTGGGCGGCGGGCCCGGCGGCCGGCGCCGGTGAACCGGCTCCTGTGCTGGCTCCATCACCTGTCCGTCTTCAGTTCGCCGAGCGCCTGACCGGCTTCGTCTCGATGAGCGTGCGCGACGGTTACACCGAGGGCTACGACCGCGGCCGGAGCGACGGCGCGCGCGTGGACCTGCTGATCGCCATCGAATACGACGACATCGGCGCGGCGCTCAACGATCCGGCACGCGAGGCCAGGATCTCCGGAACGGTCCTCGCGCCTCAGCTGTCACCGCACCGTCTGAACGTCACGGAAGGCCGCTTCACGCTCTTCGATCCCGACCCGTCGCGGGTGGAGACCTGGCACATGCGGTACCGGATGACCCTAGAGTCGCAGGAAGGGAAGCGTTACCTTCTCGAAGGCCACAAGGTGCTCCGCGAGGACGGCGTCCGCTGCGCCTGGTCCGAGACGACGACGCTCTACACGAAGATCACCGAGCTGGACGGGCAAGAGGCGGGTGCCGGAATTCTCTACTTGAAACCGGCTGACCTGCCCAAACTGGTCCGCAGCATCAAGGTCGAGGGCGTCCCGCGCCGGCCGCAGGGTGAATATCGCCGGGCGTTCCTTGAGCTGTTCGCCGACGAGATGGTGCATATCTACGGTGGCGTCCTGGATGAGGTGGGCGCCTTCCCCAGCGCACCGAAAACGGCGCCCTCGGTCCGCGAGCCCGCAGACCCGGACGGTACCTGGTGGTGCGACAGCCGCCAGCAGTGGCACGCCGACGACAGGCTCGGCGCCGACGCATTCTTGCGCCTGACGAGGTACCGGGCCGGTGACAAGGGCCCCCTCATCATGGCCACCGGCTTCGGTATGTCGTCCCACTCGTTCCTCGCGTCAACCATCGAGCAGAACCTCGCGGAGTTCCTGGCGGCACGCGGCTATGACATCTGGCTGTTCGATTACCGGGCTGGCATCGACCTGCCGTCGGCCAGGACCGAGTTCACGATCGACGACATCGCGCGCGTCGACTGGCCGGTCGCGGTCAGGAAGGTCCTTGAGCTGACGGGCCGGGAGGATCTCCAGGCTTTCGGTCATTGCGTGGGCTCGGGCTCGCTGCAGATGGCGATCCTGGCCGGGCTGCAGGGGGTCCGCGCCGCGGTCTGCGCCCAGTTCCCGATGCACCCGTCCACGTCGGTCTTCAACCAGGTGAAATCCCGGCTCGACACGGCGGGTGCCTTCCGCCGGCTGGGAGTCGGGGGCCTGGCGCCGGACGTCAGCCCGTCGCTTCCGGACGAACTGCTCGACCTCACCCTCCGGACCCTCCCGATGCCCGCGGAGGAACGGTGCGGCCAAGCGGTATGCCGGTGGATCAACGCGATCTACGGGTGCACCCACCGCCATGCGCAGCTGAACGACGCGACTCACCGCGCGCTCAACGAGATGTTCGGGTTCGGGAACATCGATTCGCTGCGGCACCTGTCGCTCATGATGCGCCGGGGTCTCGCGGTCACGCACACCGGCGGGATGGACTACTTCGCCCATCCGGAGCGCATCGCCCGAACCAGTCTCCTGCTCCTGCAGGGTTCGCAGAATTACATCTTTCATCCGCTCGGCACGCTCAAGACTCTGCGCTGGCTCAGGGACGGCAACCCCCAGGGCGATTATCAGCGGGAGGTGCTCCATGGATACGCCCATCTCGACGCGATCGTCGGGACCAAGGCGGCCACCGATGTGTACCCGCGGATCGTGAACTTTCTCGACCGCAGATAGTCCCAAAGGCCCCGTCAGCCCCGCAGACTGGCCCGGTTTGTGACCGCGGCCAGCCCGAACTCCTCGGCCGTGCGCATCGCGGATGCCGTGAGCTTGCCCGCTCGTTCGACGTCCGCTGCTCGTCCGCGCAGGGACAGCACGCGGCCATAGGCCTCCTCAGTGAGTGCTGTCCATGGCCGGGCCCCCATCTCGCGGTGCCGTGCCAGCGCGGCCTCCAGGTGCGCGATGGCCTCAGTGAAGCGACCGGCTGTCCCCGCGAGCACACCGAGCCAGTGGTCTGCGGCGCCGAGGAAGCTCGCGAGGCCCAGCGTGCAATTACTCCCAGCATAAGGAGCGGCGAGATCGTAAAGGGCCTGGGCCCACGGCCGGTCCGCCACCAGGTCGACCGCGCCCGAGAAGCCCACGATCACGGCCCACCATAGGTAGTTCTTGTCCGCGTCCGCGGCCGATGCGGGCTCCGTCCGGCGGAGCAGATCGGCCGCCCGGTCCCGTGCCCCCGCTTCGGCCAGGTACCAGGCCACCAGGGCCGGCCACGCCAGGTTGCCGGGTTCCGCCGCCGACATCGCCTCGAACTGAGGTATGCACTCCGCTGTGTGCCCCTGCAACAGCCGCCACGAGGCACTCTGCGCCACGGAAATGAGCTGGGCGTGCGGATGACCGATCTGGACGAGCCTGCGGCTGAGCTCACCCGCCAGCTCCTCGGCCTCGTCGAATCTCCCCTCAATGGTTGCGACCACGATGTCCCACATCGCGGCCAAGCGGATGAACTCGGGGTGCCGTACCGTTTCCGCCAGCATCTTCATGTCGTGGGCCGTCTGCACGGCGGCGGAGTGCGTTCCGTTCTCGAACTGCGCGGCCAGCCGGATCCGCAGCCCTTCGAGCGTCAGCTCGGGGTCGCCAAGCTCGGTACCGATGTCAAGGATCTCGCTGGCCACCCTGAGGGCATCGCCAACGTCACCCGGTCCGTCAAGCGCCCAGCACCGGTGCACCAGGACCGTGGCGAGCGTCCGCCGGTCCTGCTCGCCGCGCGCCATGGCCACGGACCGGTCGCTGAGTTCCAGCCGCTCCGGGTAGGGACGCACGTAGTGCAGCCAGTGGGCGAGGCGGGCAAGGGCCGTCGCCCGTGCCCCGCTGTCCCCCTCGCCCAGCCGCTTAAGCGCCTCTTCCAGGAGCGCTTGAGCCCGCGGGTCGGGACGAGCTGAGGCCGGGAGGATGCCGCCGTACCCGAGCGCCGCCCGCGCGAACAGCTCGCCGCGGCCAAGGCGGCGAGCGGTATCTGCCGCCTCGGCGAACCGCTCGTCCCGGGATGCGTACTCCCCGGCCCGGTCGTGCGCACCCGCTAGGTCAAGGAGCACCTCGCATCGGAGCGCCTCGTCCTCCGGCCCGAAGCGATCCAGCAGCTCGAGCGCCTTCCTGAAGTGACGCACCGCGACCTCGGCCGCCGCCTCTCGCAGCGCGAGCTTCCCGGCCAGGCACCCGTACCGGACCGCCTGCGGCGCGGAGCCCTTGCTCGCGGCCGCGCCGAAGTGGTGCGCGAGTTCGGCCGGGGAGACACCGGGACGGGACTGGAGTGTCTCGCCGATCCGCTGATGCAGCAGGGCCCGATGGTTCCTGCTCAGTTCCTCGGAGGTCACCCTTCGTATCAGGGAGTGCCAAAACCGCCAGTAATCCGGCTCGTCGTCGACCTCCGCGATCAGGCCTGCCCGCGCCGCCTCTTCAAGGAGATGGACGGTTGCGCCCTCTGCCAGCGAGGCCGCCGACGCCAGCAACGCGGCATCGAACCGCTCACCGATCAGCGAGGCGATCGCGAGCAGTTCAACGCACCTGTCCGACAGCCGTCTCAATCGCGACCGGACCATGTCGCGCACGGATTGCGGTATCTCCGCCGGCGTCTCGGCCAGCCGGACCACATCCCGGTCGAACGCGCCAATCTCGGACAGGTGCCTGGCCATCTCCAGGAGGAAGAAGGGGTTACCCTCGGTTTCCCACTCAAGTTCGGCCACCATCACGGACTCGCGTTCGGAGAATGGCCGGCCGGCCGTGTCCTCAAGCAGGGCGATGACGGCATGGTGCTCAAGCCCGCGGAGCGTAAGGCGCCGGCAATCGATATCGCGCGTCAGGGATGGCAGGGCAGCCGAGAACTCGCTCCGCTCCGGCCCCACGTCGCGATACATGGCCACCACCAGAAGCGGCGTCAAGCGGCTGGCCCGCATCAGGTACGGGAGCAGGAAGAGGGACGGCTGGTCCGCCCATTGCAGATCGTCGAGAACGAGAAGCACGGGATGCCGGGCTGCCACCCGCCGGATCCACGTGTCTAGCGACTCGAAGAGCCGGAAGCGCTCGGCCTCGGCCGCCGCATGGGCCGGGGCGGTGGAGGCCCCGACCCGGTGCGCGGGCTCGGGGCACAGCCGGGCGATCTCCTCAGCTAGGCCGTCCAAGTCCCGGCGCAGCACCGCATCCGGGGAGGCTCGCGCGTAATCATTCAGGGCCTCCCGGAACGCCTGGTACGGGGCAGTCACATGCTCGTCCCACCGCCCGTACAGCACCAGGCCCCCGTCCGCGTGCACAAGCCGCGCCAGCTCAGCGGTGAGCGCTGTCTTCCCGATCCCTGGCTCTCCGGCAATGAGGGCCAGAACGCGGTGACCAGCCTGCGCGCTCGACCACGCCTTCCGCAAAACGCCGAGTTCCTCCTCGCGGTCCACGAATCTGCTGCTGGCCGCGGACTCGATCCACACGACGTTGGAGGGATCCACATCGTCATCGGGCTTGCCTGCACCGGTGGAGACAGCGTCCGGCGTAGCCGCTGGCCTCCTGCGGGCCGCCATGAACTGCTCACGCTTGGGCCCGGTGAGGTGCAGAGCGTCGGCCAGCAGTTCGGCGGTGGCCCGGCGGGGAGTCAGGTTGATACCGCGTTCCAGGTCGCTGACCGTCCGCGGGCTCACTCTCGCGGCCGCGGCCAGCTCGTCCTGGGTCAATCCCGCTTCAGCCCGCAGGCTCCGGAGCAATTCCGCGTATTCGATGGCAGGCTGCTCCGACATGGTCGGAATCCCTTCGCAGACCTTTGCTTCCCCGTCCCTCTGCAAGGCCTTGCTCACATCGCGCGGGTACGTACTGCGCGGGAACGGTGCGGCAGGACCCGCCCCAAGGTAATCGATGCGCGCCCTCTTCGCACTATTGGTTACCTGAGAACGTGGCCATACTTCCTTGTCCCGGCATTAATCCTTGTCGGCAAGTTATGCATGTGCCTGGCGGGGCTAAAAGTGAGCATGGACGTGCACCACGGTCCGTTCGGCATGATTTCGCATCAGCCGCCACCGCCGTGCCGGGCGCGGGCAGCGCCGTCACCAGCGCTGAGGCCTTTGGTCCCGCGGAGAAGTGCCTTCTAGCGCTAGCGGCTCCCCACGGGCGGCCCGAGGGTGATGAGAACCGCGAAAATGCGGCGTTTATCCCAGACCGTGGCGCTGTCGGAGCAGATACCGCCCGGGAGGAGGCAGCCGTGAAGGAAATCCTCGACACGATCCTCGACCCCAGCAGCCAGCCTGCTGATTTCGCCGCGCTGCCGATGCCGGAGGCCTATCGGGCCGTCACCCTGCACCGGGACGAGGAGCACATTTTCGACGGCATCCACGTCCGCGACCGGGACCCGCGCAAGTCCCTGCACCTGGAAGAGGTGCCGGTCCCCGAGCTCGCCTGGGGCGAGGCGCTTATCGCCGTCATGGCCAGCGCGGTCAACTACAACACCGTGTGGAGTTCCATCTTCTCGCCGGTCTCGACCTTCGCCTTCCTGCGCCGCTACGGGAAGCTCTCGGAGCTCACCGCGCGGCACGACCTGCCGTACCACGTGGTCGGCTCGGACCTCGCGGGCGTGGTGCTGCGCACCGGCCCCGGGGTGAACATCTGGAAGCCGGGCGAGGAGGTCGTCGCCCACTGCCTGGCCGTGGAGCTGGAAAGCTCCGACGGGCACAACGACACCATGCTCGACCCGGAGCAGCGCATCTGGGGTTATGAGACCAATTTCGGCGGCCTGGCCGAGCTGGCGCTGGTCAAGACCAACCAGCTGATGCCCAAGCCGAAGCACCTGACCTGGGAAGAGGCCGCTACGCCTGGGCTGGTGAACTCGACCGCCTTCCGGCAGCTGGTCTCGGACAACGGCGCGGCGATGAAGCAGGGCCACAACGTCCTGATCTGGGGTGCCAGCGGCGGCCTGGGCGCTTATGCCACCCAGTACGCGCTGGCGGGCGGCGCGATTCCGATCTGCGTCGTGTCCAGCGAGCGCAAGGCAGACCTGTGCCGGTCCATGGGCGCCGAGCTGATCATCAACCGCAACGCCGAGGGCTACAAGTTCTGGAAGGACGAGCACACCCAGGACCCCAAGGAATGGAAGCGTTTCGGCGCCAGGATCCGCGAGCTCACCGGCGGTGAGGACGTCGACATCGTCTTCGAGCATCCCGGCCGGGAGACGTTCGGCGCCTCGGTGTACGTGGCTCGGCGCGGCGGCACCATCGTGACCTGCGCCTCGACCTCGGGGTACATGCACGAGTTCGACAACCGCTACCTGTGGATGAGCCTCAAGCGCATCATCGGCTCGCACTTCGCCAATTACCGGGAGGCGTGGCAGGCCAACCGCCTGGTGTCCAAGGGCATGATCCACCCGACCATGTCGGTGGTCTACCCGATGGCGGATGCCGGCCAGGCGGCCCTGGATGTGCACCGTAACCTGCACCATGGCAAGGTCGGGATCCTGTGCCTGTCCCCGCAGGAGGGTCTCGGCGTGCGCGATCACACGCTGCGCGAGAAGCACCTGACCGAGATCAACCGGTTCCGGGACGTGTAAGGATTGGGAAGAGCATGACCAAGCCAACCGGGCCGGGGCGATCGCCCCGGCCCCCCCTGGAACGTCCCTGGCTGATGCGGACCTACGCCGGGCACTCATCCGCGAAGGAGTCCAACGCGCTGTACCGCAGGAACCTGGCCAAGGGGCAGACCGGCCTGTCAGTGGCGTTCGACCTGCCCACCCAGATGGGGTACGACGCCGACCATGTGCTGGCCCGCGGTGAGGTGGGCCGGGTCGGAGTGCCGGTCGGGCACCTGGGCGACATGCGGGCCCTGTTCGACGGCATCCCGCTGGAGCAGACCAACACCTCGATGACGATCAACGCCACGGCCATGTGGCTGCTGGCGCTGTACCAGGTCGCCGCCGAAGAGCAGGGTGCCGACGTCGCCAAGCTCACCGGCACCACGCAGAACGACATCATCAAGGAGTACCTGTCCCGGGGCACCTACGTTTTCCCGCCGGCCCCGTCGGTGCGCCTGACCACCGATGTGATCGCCTACACGGTGGCCCGCATGCCCAAGTGGAACCCGGTCAACGTCTGCAGCTACCACCTGCAGGAGGCCGGGGCCACCCCGGTGCAGGAGATCGCCTACGCGCTGTGCACGGCGATGACCGTGCTGGACGCCGTGCGCGACGGCGGGCAGGTCCCCCCGGAGCGGATGGGCGAGGTCGTCGGGCGGATCTCCTTCTTCGTGAATGCGGGCGTCCGCTTCGTCGAGGAGATGTGCAAGATGCGGGCCTTCGCCCGGCTCTGGGACACGATCACCCGGGAGCGGTACCTGATCGACGACCCCGCGCGCCGCCGCTTCCGCTACGGCGTGCAGGTCAACTCGCTGGGCCTGACCGAGGCGCAGCCGGAGAACAACGTCCAGCGGATCGTCCTGGAGATGCTGGGCGTGACCTTGTCCTCCGGCGCCCGGGCCCGCGCCGTGCAGCTCCCGGCCTGGAACGAGGCGCTGGGCCTGCCGCGGCCCTGGGACCAGCAGTGGAGCCTGCGTATCCAGCAGGTGCTCGCGTACGAGTCGGACCTGCTGGAGTACGGCGACCTGTTCGACGGCTCCCCTGTGGTGGAGGCCAAGACCGCGGAGCTGGTAGCCGGCGCCGAGGCGGAGATCGCCGCGGTGGCGGAGCTGGGCGGGATGGTGCCGGCGGTGGAGTCCGGTTACCTCAAGGCCCAGCTCGTCGCCTCGCACGCGGCCCGCCGCGCGCGCATCGAGTCGGGCGAGGAAAAGGTCGTGGGGGTCAACTGCTTCCAGGCCACCGAGCCCAGCCCGCTCACCGCGGACGCCGACGCGGCCGTCCACCACGTGGACCCGGCCTACGAGCTGGCGGTGCTGGCCGATTTGGAGGAGTGGCGCGCACGGCGCGACGATGCGCAGGTGGCGGCCGCCCTCGACTGGCTCAGGGCCGACGCGAACCGCCAGGACGTCAACCTGATGGACGCGACCCTGGCCTGCGCCCGGGCGGGGGTGACCACCGGTGAGTGGTCCTTCGCGCTGCGGGAGGCGTTCGGTGAATACCGGGCCCCCACCGGTGTCGGCAGTGTCCCGGTGGCGCCCGCCGGACTGGGCGGGGAGCTGGCCGCGGTCCGCGAGGCGGCGCACGCCACCGCCGCCGAGATCGGGGCGGGCAGGCTGCGCCTGCTGCTGGGCAAGCCCGGCCTGGACGGCCACTCCAACGGTATCGAGCAGATCGCGGTCCGGGCCCGCGACGCCGGGTTCGAGGTGATCTACCAGGGCATCCGGCTCACCCCCGCGCAGATCGTGGCGGCCGCGGTCGCCGAGGACGTGCAGTGCGTAGGGCTGTCGATCCTGTCCGGCGGGCACGCCGAGCTTGTGCCCGACGTGCTCCGGCGCCTGCGTGAGGCCGGCGCGGGGGACATCCCGGTGGTGGTCGGCGGGATCATCCCGCCGGCTGACGCGCAGAGCCTGCGTTCCCAGGGAGTGGCGGCCGTCTTCACCCCCAGGGACTTCGGCATTACCGCCATCATCGGCCGAATCGTCGACGAGATACGACTGGCCCACAAGCTCCAGCCGTGGCCGGGTCGGTCGGCCAGCCTGGCCGGGACGACCGCGCCGGCCAGCGCCACGACAATGGAAGGGTGACAGGACCTGACATGACTACCGCAACGACCACACCCATCACCGCGACTAACCGCCTGCATCCGCGCCGTTCCTGCCTGGCCGTGCCGGGCAGCAGCCCTCGCTTCCTGGAGAAGGCCCAGAGCCTGCCCGCGGATCAGGTGTTCCTGGACCTGGAGGACGCCTGCGCGCCGCTGGTCAAGGAGAGCGCCCGGCACGCCATCGTCGACGCGCTCAACACCGGCGACTGGAGTGGCAAGATCCGCGTTGTCCGGGTCAACGACTGGACCACCCGCTGGACCTACCGGGACGTGATCACGGTGGTCGAGGGCGCGGGCGCCAACCTGGACTGCCTCATGCTGCCGAAGGTGCAGAACGCCGAGCAGGTCAAAGCGCTGGACCTGCTGCTCACCCAGATCGAGAAGACGGTGGGCCTCGAGGTCGGCCGCATCGGCATCGAAGCCCAGATCGAGAACGCCATGGGGCTGATGAACGTCGACGCGATCGCCGCCGCCTCGCCGCGGCTGGAGACCATCATCTTCGGCCCCGCGGACTTCATGGCCTCGATCAACATGAAGTCGCTGGTGGTCGGCGAGCAGCCCCCCGGCTACCCGGCGGACGCCTACCACTACATCCTGATGCGCATCCTGATCGCCGCCCGCGCCCACGACCTGCAGGCCATCGACGGCCCCTACCTGCAGATCCGTAACGCCGACGGCTACCGCGCGGTCGCCCGGCGGGCCGCCGCGCTTGGCTTCGACGGCAAGTGGGTGCTGCACCCGGACCAGATCGCCGCCGCCAACGAGATCTTCTCCCCGTCGCAGGAGGACTACGACCACGCCGAGCTGATCCTGGACGCCTACGACTGGTGCACCTCGGAGGCCGGCGGGGCGAAGGGGTCGGCCATGCTCGGCGACGAGATGATCGACGAGGCCTCCCGCAAGATGGCCCTGGTGGTCGCGGCCAAGGGCAGGGCCGCAGGGCTACCGCGCACCTCTAAATTCGAGCCCCCACAGGAGTGAGCACGATGCAGTTCGGACGGACGTATGAAGAGTTCGAGGTCGGGGCGATCTACAAGCACTGGCCAGGTAAGACGGTGACCGAGTACGACGACCACCTGTTCTGCCTGCTCACCATGAACCATCATCCGCTTCACCTGGATGCGAACTACGCCGGGCAGGCCACCGATTTCGGCCGGAACGTGGTGGTGGGCAACTACGTCTACTCGCTGCTGCTCGGCATGTCGGTGCCGGACGTCTCGGGCAAGGCCATCGCGAACCTGGAGGTCGAGTCGCTGCGGCACGTGGCGCCGACCTTCCACGGCGACACCATCTACGGCGAGACGACCGTGCTCGGCAAACGGCTCACGTCCGCCGGTGACCGGGGCATCGTCCAGGTCGAGACCCGCGGCTACAACCAGCACGGCGCCGTGGTGTGCGTGTTCCGCCGCAAGGTCATGGTGCCGACCGATACCTACCTCAAGGAACGCGGCGGGGAGCAGCCCGGCCGCCCCGAGCCCGACCCGCAGACCAGCTGATTTTCAAGGAGCCTTCCATGGGACGCCTCGCACAGACCGAAGGCCTGACCGAGTTCGAGCAGGACATCCTGGCCACGGTCCGGGACTTCGTCAACCGGGAGATCATCCCGGTGGCGACCGAGCTCGAGCACCGGGACGAGTATCCCGCCCAGATCGTGGCGGGGATGAAGAAGCTCGGCCTGTTCGGGCTGACCATCGGTGAGGAGTACGACGGGCTCGGCGCGTCGCTGCTCCTGTACGCCCTGGCCGTGGAGGAGATCGCCCGCGGCTGGATGTCGGTGTCCGGGATCATCAACACGCACTTCATCGTCGCTCACATGATCGCCCGCCACGGCACTGCCGAGCAGAAGGACTACTTCCTGCCCAAGATGGCGGCCGGCGAGGTCCGTGGCGCCTTCTCCATGTCCGAACCGGGCCTGGGCTCGGATGTGTCGGCGATCCGGACCAAGGCGGTGCGCGACGGCGAGGACTACGTGATCAACGGCCAGAAGATGTGGCTGACCAACGGCGGGACGTCCAACCTGGTGGCGGTGCTCTGCCGGACCGATGAGGGGCACGACGCTCCGCACCGGAACATGACCACCTTCCTGATCGAGAAGGAGCCGGGCTTCGGGCCTAACCCGGCGGTGCCGGGCCTGACGGTGCCGCCGAAGATCGAGAAGATGGGCTACAAGGGGGTCGACACCACCGAGCTGATCCTCCAAGACGTCCGCATTCCCGCCTCCCGTGTGCTCGGCGGTGACACCGGCCAGGGCTTTTACCAGATGATGGACGGCGTCGAAGTCGGCCGGGTCAACGTCGCCGCCCGCGGCTGCGGGCTGGCGCTGCGCGCCTTCGAGCTGGCCATCGACTACGCGCAGCGGCGGCATACCTTCGGCAAGCCGATCGCCCAGCACCAGGCGATCCAGTTCAAGCTGGCCGAGATGGCGACCAAGGTCGAGGCAGCTCACCAGATGATGGTGATGGCCGCCCGCAGGAAAGACTCCGGGCACCGGAACGACCTGGAAGCCGGAATGGCCAAGTACCTCGCGTCCGAGTACGGCAAGGAAGTCGTGGAGGACTCCTTCCGCATCCACGGCGGCTACGGCTTCTCCAAGGAGTACGAGATCGAGCGCCTGTACCGGGAAGCGCCGATGCTGCTGATCGGCGAGGGTACCGCGGAGATCCAGAAAATGATCGTGGGACGTCGGCTGCTAGAGGAGTACCAGATCACTGGCTAGCCGCGCGGCACCTTGGCGCAGCAGGATGGCCGGGTGGTCAGTGCAGCCGGCGGAGGCGGGCCCATGTTCATGTATCAGCTTTGACGTACTGCACAACGATGACCACCCGCCCATCCGGACTTTCCGTGACCGTGTACCAGATGGTCAAGCCGTCCGACGGAAGGTAGAGACGGTAGGCACCTGGCAGCGGATCTGTTTCGGGAAATGGGTCCGCGAGCGCCGGGACTGGTTCTTCGAGCAGGTGAAAGATCACCCTGTGGGCGGCGTTCCGAAGTGGTTGCGGCAGGCCTTCAAGTTCGTCCCAGGTCCTGTCCGGGAAGCGAAGGGACCCGGTCACTCACTAATTCCCCACGCCTCCGCCAGTTCCTCGCGAGTGAAGCTATGGCCTTCCCCGGAGTCTGACCGGATGCGCTTCAGAGCCTCACGATCCCCGGCCTCGCGCCGCAGACGCCGGTTCTCAGCCCGAAGCGCGTCCAGCTCTCCTCGCGAGACCAGAACCATGTCTTCGGCGTGTGCGGTCATGTGAACTCCTCACCGTTACGAGGGCCGTTCATCTTCGAGTCTACTAATCGTGCGTTGCCTGAACCGTTAGCAGATCTTCGCGCCCTGCCGTCGGTGGTCGCCAGGGTATGCGCCTGGGTGCCGCTCACGCTGCGGCAGTGCCGCCCGCCGACGACTTGGGCAGCCTGTCGTGCGGCTGGATCCACCGTCACTTGGCCCCAGCGCGGGGCGAGAAGGCGCTGGCATGCGGAGACGTTGTCTCGATCGCAGGCGCTCACCGAATCCTGGGGTGAGCCCGGAGAACGTGCGCTCAGGAGTGATCGCGAAATCACTTGGTCAGACTGTGGGCGGAGCGGCGGGCGTGCACTGCTCCAGCGCCTGCAATGCCAGCCGGACGGCGGTGTCGAGCTGGGGATCGCGCCCTGCTGCCCAGTCGTGCGGCGCGATTGTCACCTCGACGTCCGGATCCACGCCGTGGTTCTCCAGCGCCCAGCCGACGCCGGCGAACCACCAGGCGTACTTCGGCTGCGCCGCTATGGTCCCGTCGACCAGCTCGTACTTGAAGTCAACGCCGCGCACGCCCCCCAGGTACGGGTGCCGACCACGGTCGCGATGCCGTAGGACTTCAGCGCCTGGATCACGAGGTCGCCGCCGGAACTCGCGTACTCATCCGTGATCGCTACGATCGGCCCGCTCGGGGCATCGGCCGGGTAGCTCGACGGCTCCTCGTATCGGGACACGTTCCAGCCGATGATGCGCCGGGCGAGCTTCTCGGCCATCAGCTGCCGAGCGTCGCCGCCCTGCGTGTCCCGCAAATCCACGATCAGGCCATCTCGCCGGAACCCGGTGTACAGGTCCCGGTGGAACTCCGCCCAGCCCCGCGCCATCATGTCCGGGATCTTCAGGTAGCCGAGCCGCCCGCCGGAGGCCTCGCAGACCACTGCCCGCTGCCGGGCGACCAGATCGTAGTATCGGGCCTCGTGCTCGCTCGCCACCGGAACCACGACAGCCCGCCGGTCCGCTCCGTCGCGCCGGAGAGTTAGCTCGACCGGCTGGCCGGCCTGGCCGGCCAGCAGCGCGTTCGGGCCGAGGTCCGGGTCCACCGGCCGCCCGTCCACCGCGACGATGAGATCACCCGGCACCGCGGCGACGCCCGGGGCGGCCAGCGGGGAACGCGCGCCGATCACCGACGACTCGCCGGGCAGGATCCGCGCGATCCGCCAGGTGCCGTCCTCGGCGCGCTCGACGTCGGCGCCGAGCAGGCCCTGCGCCAGCGCCGGGTCACCGCCCGCGGCCGGCGGTAGCACCCCAGCGTGCGAGCTGCCCATCTCGCCCCGCAGCTCCCACAGCGCGTCGTACAGGTCATCCGTGCAGCCGATGCGGTCGAGCAGCGGCCGGTAGCGGTCGGCCATGGCGGCCCAGTCCACCCCGGCCATGTCGGCGCGCCAGAAGTTGTCCCGCATCAGCCGCCACGTCTCGTGGTACATCTGCGTCCACTCGGCCGGCGGTTCGACCGTCACCCGGATCCGGTCTAGATCGACGTTGACAACCTCGTCCAAGCCGGTCGGCTTGATCTCCAGCGACTGTGCCGTCCGGTAAGCCAGCCTGGCCCCGTCGGCGGAGACCGCGTACTCGTCCAGGGCGCCGACTTCGATTGAGCGCCTGCGCTCAGCCAGGTCATAGCGTACTAGCCGGGATTCCGGCTGCTCCTCGGCCGCGCCGATCAAGGTCTCACCGAGCTCACCGGCGCGCGGCAGTTCCAGCCATACCACGCCGTCCCTGACGGCGCGGAGCTTGTCATAGCGTCCGGCCGCCACGGGGAACGGCACGATCCGCTCGGCCAGCCCGGCGACGTCGAGACCGACGGTCGTGGAGACCTCTCCGGGACCTTCCGGTTCTACTGGACGGCCATTCAGCTCCGGGGCGAACGGCGATGGCGTCGTGGCCAGCAGCGGCACGAGGTACGGCCGGACCCCGGGCACGAACCCGAGATCCCAGCAGTGCGCGTCGTAGACCGGATCGAAGGCGCGATTCGACAGGAACGCCAGGTACTTGCCGTCCAGGGTGAACGCCGGCGAGGTGTCGTCGAACCGGGCCGGGTCACATCGGTGACGGTGCCGTCAGCCAGCCGGGCCAGCCGGATCTGCGCGGCACCGCGCTCGGGCCGCCACGGCTGCGACCAGGCGAGCAGCGCGGAGTCGGGAGAGAAGGCCAGGCCCGCCACCTCTGCGTTGGCGCTGCGCGCGATCTCGGTGGTGACCGGCTCGCCTTCCAGCACCACCGTCAGCAGCCGGCCGTCGGCGCACGCGACGGCGGCCATGCTCCGGTCCGGCGCCACCGCCAGCTCCAGGATCCGGCCCAACCCGCCGTGCCCGATCCGCCTCGCCGCCGAGCCGTCAGCGGGGATCACGTCCAGACCGTCTTCGCCGCCGTTATCCGATGCGCAGGCAACCGCGTCCGTGCGGGGATGACCACTGGAAGCCGGCCGCGCACGCCTGGCTCGGCGAGCAGAGCCCGGCCCGGCCCGTCCCGGCCGGGCAGCCAGTGCACGGTACCGCGGACCTCGGCGGCAAGCACCCGGCCGGTGGAATCAAGCGTGAACGAGCCGAGCTGCGACTTCGCGGACACCGGATAGGGGGCCCGCCCGGAGCGGACTCCGCTGAGCCGTATGTCCAGGCGCACCGGCTCGGCGTCGAGCGACTCGAGCAGCCAGATCTCCCCGGCCCGCTGGTAGACCACGCGCCGGTCCCCTCGTGGTCCGAAAGGAACACGACCCGGGGTCCGACGAACATGGGGTTCACCAGGTTGCTGCCCACGTCGGCGAAGATCCGCGTGTAGTGCGAGCCGTCCGGCGAGTGCCAGATCTTCCCGCCGGCACCGCCGCGGTAGCGCTTCCACTGGGCCGGCTCGGCCGGCTCGAAGTTCATGGCACTGCCAACCAGCACCGCATTGCCGCGTACCGCGACGTCGCCCGTCGGCCCGTAGTCGAGCCGGCGAGCCGGTCCGCTCAGCGGCACCACGAACGCCCAGGTCTTCATGCTGGAATGCTGGCCGGTCCGGCTGAGCACGAGCACCTCGTTGTCGCTAACCCAGCCGCGCACGGTCGCGAACCGGTCACCCCAGTAAGTGAGCCGGCTGACCGGGCCGCCCTCAGCAGGCACCGCATATGCCTCGCGGGCGGTGCCGTGCCCGAGCGACCGGGAGCCGTCGCGAGTCGAGGTCCAGGCGACGTGTGTAGCTGACGGGTTCAGCCGCGGATGCAGCACCGCGGCCTGGTCAGCAGTCAGCCGCCACGCCTGGGTGCCACGCCCGTCTGCCGCCTCGCTCAGCGAGGCGAGCCAGACATCGTCCTCAGCCGTGAACGTGATGAGATCGCAGGCAACGTGCGGGTAGCGCAGGTAAGACGATGCGGCCACACGCCGACCCTATCCGTACACCGCCAGATTCCGGCGACCCGATAAAAGAAGGCGATGGCATGGCCTGAAAGCTTGCCCCGGCTGATCGCGAAGCAGCATGCTCAGCACGGCCAGGCGCGAGCACCCGCCTTGATTCGGCGTCCGAGAGCGTCGTGCCCGGGAGGCAGTTCGTCCGGGGTCAGCGGCTGCAGCACGTCGAACTCGTTACCATCCGGGTCGGCCATGACCACCCAGCCGACTTCGCCCTGGCCGACGCTGACCTGCCGGGCACCGAGCGCCTCCAGCCGGGCGACTTCGACGCGCTGGTCGGCGGGGCGAAGATCCAGATGGAGCCGGTTCTTGACGGTCTTGCCCTCGGGAACCTTGAGGAACACCAGGTCGGGAGCGATACCATCTTCCGGGCTGTCCTCCGGCGGCTCGAGGCAGACCTGGTCTTCGTCCTCAAACGTACGGCGCCAGCCCAGCGCGGATTCCCAGAAGCTGGCGATCCCGGCTGGGTCGGCGGTGTCAAATGCACAAGCACTGGATGCGTATTTCCATGAAGTGATCATGCCTAGCTGAGTGGGCCGCTTCCAATGAATTCTGCACGCCGCGCGTGGTCGTGGGGCGGGTGGCGCCGCGTCCAGCGTTCGCCGCTGGCGGCGGCGAGGGCCACGGTTACCGCTATGGCACCTAGCAGCGTTCCCCAGGCGAGCCAGTAGGTGCCGGTGATGATCAGGTGGGTTCCGTTGGGGTGCGCGGCGTCGTACACGGTGTAATTTCCTATGACCATGTTGCCGAGGACCGCGTTCCCGATCATCAGGAGCGTGAGGGGTACGACCCAGCCGGCGGAGCTGCCGAGGACCTTGTACAGGTAGTAGATCGTGACGACCGTCCCGCCGAGGAAGGCGATAAGCGTTCCGGCCGGCACCCCGACGGGTCTCCAGTCCTGCGCGAGCACCATGCCTGCGAACAGGCAGCCGAAGGTGATCAGCTCGGCGATGAGGTAACGTGCCGGAGCAATCCGGAAGATGGTGCGTGCTGGCCTGCTGAGCCCGGTGGGTGAGGTTCTCATTCCGGTGCTCCAGGGGTGACGACCGTGATGCCGCGGATGAATTCTTCGATGCCGCCGAGGTCGAGCCCAAGCTGGCGCAGATCGCCGGTCGCGGTGGAGATCTGGACGTCTGTTTCGAGCTCTTCGGCCCGGAAGGCGTATCCGGCCACGGCTATGGCCTTGCCTTGACGCATCCGGTATTGCAGAGCCCGGATGCCCGCTCCGAGGTTTCCGGTCTTGAACTCTGTGATATCGGGCGGGCGGGTGCTGGCCGTATCGTCGGCGCCGCTGAGAAAGCGCAGCCGCGCGGTCCGCTCGCCCTGCATTTCCAGCTGCCGATGGTTACCGGCAGCGGCGGCACCGCGGGATCCCGCAGGTATATCCATATCTGGTGGCACGGGACCTTCGCGTACAGCTGCTCGTGGATCCGCCGGAGCATCGCGGCGAGCGCCGCGACCGCGGTTGCCGGGTATGTCAGCCCGGACTGTTCCCACCACGCTTCGGCCATCATCGCCGCCCAGGAATCGCGGTTGTGCCCCGCCGGGAACCCGGCCGGACACGGGATCCAGAAGTGCCTGTCGCCGTGGGCATGGACCCAGCCCTTCTCGCTGAGCTGGCCGGGAGGCGCGCCGTCTTCGCTCATCTGCCCGCCCATCCCCACCGGAAGGTGCTCATGATCGCGTCAAACAGGCCCGTCAGGAGCACGGCGATCTGGTCATCGGGATTTCCTGCGCCAAGCGTCGAGAATACGATCGCTAGCCAGCGGCCCGGGTTGCCGGGCGCGGCCAGGACGTAATCCACCCGGCGCGAGCCGGAATCGACACCCTCACCTGGTATCGGGCCACCTGCCCGCTCCACTCGCACCCCTTCGGCGCCGTCGACGGCAACCGGTTGCGTAGTGTCTGGCTCTGCGGTCAGCAGAGCCACGATGCCGGCCGGGTCTTGCCCATGGTGCCGAGCATCGTCGTGCGGTGAGCGCTCCAGTTCCCCGCGAAGCTGCCCATCGCCGCGGTGATGTCACTCGACCCGAACGCCGGGTCATAGGCACTGACCTGATCTTCGATGTTCTCGAATTCCCAGGTCAGGCCGGCCAGGGTGGCGTGAATAGAGGCGAGCAGCTGATAGTCCACCCTCAGGTCGGCCATGCCAGTTCCCGTCTTCCGGCCCGGCACGCGCCATGCACGTACGCGCAGTTAACTGTCCCTGGAACGGGAACAGCCGCCAGCTGGTTCAGTGCACCTCTGCCGCGCAGGGATCCTCGCTCGCGAGGCTGGTCCCTTGACGGATTTAGCTAGGCTCTATAGCTTAAAGCTATTGATATTAACTTATGGCTAGCTGAGTTAGCCAGACCTGGAGGGCATCATGACCGAGTACCTTGCCGTCGACGGCGGCACGATCGCTTACGAGGTAGCGGGCTCGGGTCCGCTGATCGTTCTCGCGCACGGCATGGGCGACAGCCGCGCCGCGTACCATGCTGTGATCCCGCCGCTGGTGGCGGCGGGCTTCCGGGTCGCCGCGGTCGATCTGCGCGGCTGCGGCGAGTCCAGCGTCGGCTGGCCGGCCTGGAGCCGCACCGCCATCGCCGGCGACCTGCTCGCCGTGATCCGCCACCTGGGCGGCCCGGCCGTGCTCGTCGGCCACTCGATTTCCGGCGGCGCCGCTACCATCGCCGCGGCGCAGGAGCCCTCGCTGATCACCGCGGCTGTCGAGTTGGGGCCGTTCACCCGCAAGCAGCCGACACGGCTCGGAGACCTGCGGGTGAAGCGCTTCCGGCAGGGCGGGCTGCGGCTGCTCGGCGTGGCGGCGTTCGGCAGCGTGCGGTCCTGGCTCTCCTACCTCGCCGTGGCTTACCCCGGCGTGAAGCCGGCCGGCTGGGCGGAGCGGCTCGCCCGCATCGACTCCATGCTGCGGGAGCCGGGCCGGATGAAGGCACTGCAAAGCATGTTCCGCAGCGGCCCGGCCGACGCAGGCGCGCAGCTCGGCAACGTCCGCTGCCCGGTCCTGGTCGTGATGGGCACGCTCGACCCCGACTGGGCCGACCCGCACGCCGAGGGCTCGGCGATCGTTGCTGCCCTGCCGTCCGGCCTCGGCCGCCTTGAGATGATCGAGGGTGCCGGGCACTACCCGCACGACCAGTTCCCCGGCCAGGTAATTTCGCTCATGCTCGCCTTCCTCCAGCCAGACTCCGCTCGTGCCTAGGGCTGGACTGCACACGGACCGGGTGGTCGCCGCGGCGGCGGAGCTGGCTGACGAGGTGGGGCCGGACCAGCTCACCCTGGCGGCCCTCGCCGCCCGCCTCGGGGTGCGCCAGCCCTCGCTGTACAGGCACGTCGCCAGCCTCGACGCCCTCCGGCAGCTCATCGCCAAGCGGGGAAAGGCCGAGGCCGGCGACGTGCTGGGCCGGGCCGCCATCGGCTTGGCCCGCGACGACGCCCTGGTCGCGATGGCTCACGCCTGGCGCGCCTGGGCGCGGGACCATCCGGGCCGCTACCAGATCGCCGAGCGCGCTCCGGCCCCCGGCGACGCCGACCACCAGGCGGTCTCTGACCGGTTCGTCGCGGTGATAGCGGCGGTGATGGCCGGCTACGGCCTCCACGGTGACGAAGCCATCGACGCCATCCGGGTCTTCCGGTCCGCCCTGCACGGATTCGTCTCGCTGGAGGCTAACGGCGGCTTCGGCATGCCCGTCAGCGTCGACCGCAGCTTCGACTGCCTCGTCCACGCCCTGGTGAGGGCCATGTCGAGCTGGAGCACCGCGTCCGAGCCCGGCCGCGAGGTGCCGGCGACGCCAGCCAGATAGCCAAGCCGCGACCGGGAGACTGACAGCGCCAGCGTGCGCCCGGGAAGGGGTACTGGGAGGCTAAGCCCTATGGATGAGGTAATCGCCTGGGCCACGTTCGCCGGGGCGTGGCTGCTGGTAGCCGGGCCGCTCTACCAGGGCTCGGTCGAGCTCAACGAAATGGATGTCGACCGCGAGGGAATCCAGGGAAAGGCAGCAGGCCGTGCTGGCGCAGCTCACCGAGACCCAGCGCGAGCAGCTGACCGGCTACCAGGGCAAGGCCACCGGGTGGTTCACCGTGGCGGCCGGCGCCACCCTGCTGGCCGCAGGGGAGACATGGCGGATCGTTCAGCACTACCGCTGGCCCGTCTGGCTGTTCTGGCTGCTGGTCACGGTGATGCTGGCCGCGGCGGTCGTCAACACCGCGGTCCAGGTGAACAGCAACGCACCCACGCGCCACGGTGGCGACACCGAGTCCGCGCCCGCCGCCGAGCAGCGTTAGGCCTGGGGCATCGCGCCAGCGGCCGCCCTGCGGGCCGCTAGCCCGGCGGTCCCTGCGCCGCCGCCAGGAACGTCACCACTAGGTCATCATCCGAGCCCGCCCAATGACGGCCGGATCATGGCGCGGTGGTGTCCGGCAACCCAGCCGCGGCCGGCCTGGGGGTGCTGACCAGCATCGGCTTGGTGGCCGTGGCCGGATGCACCATGGTCGTGCTGCACTCCCCGCGCGGCCGGGCTCGCCTGCAGCCGGTGACGACATGGCTGCTCAGGCTGAGCCAGCCCTGGTACGCCGGCCGGCGGGTGATTCGGGCGCGGTCGCGGCAGGCACGCTGGACCGGCTGGGATCGTTCAGGCTCAGCGGGCCGGCGATCGCTGCTGCTGGTCTGGAGCGCTGGCGCGGCCGCCGCCAGTTTCAGCCCCACTCCGTACGGCCTGGGTGTGGTCGAGATCGCCCTGATCGTCGCCCTGCGCGGGGCTGGGCTCCGGTCACCCGATGCGGTCGGGGCAGTCCTGCTGTATCGCGTTATCACCTTCAAGATCGCGGTAACGCTCGTCTGGATCGGTTACCGGCACCTCAGGGCGCGCTTCTGGGCACCCGCTCCTTCAGGGACGAAGACCTGAAGGACCCTCTTGGGCCGACTCGCTTTCCTCCCCGCCCGGCTTCCGATGGCCCCAGTGGTTTTCTGCCCAGGCCCGAAACCCAGGCGTCGTGGAACCAGCGCCCGAACAACTGGCCGCCATAGAATACCCAGCCGACGCCGATCAGCCACGACTGCACGATCAGCACGGTGCCCAGCGCCCCGTAGGTGACCGCGTTGCTGACGATGAGCGGCTGGAAAACCAAGGCGGAGAAGGCCCGCAGGCCAGCCAGGAACGCCACCGTCGCCAACGCGCCTGGCATCGCCGCCAGATAGCTCACCCGGCCGGCGACCAGGAAGCGAAGCCCCCACCAGAAAAAGACGATGCCAAGCACTATCGCCACCGAGACCCGGCTCACCGTCTCGGCCGGCGTATGGCGTGTCACAGCGCCCACCGTCGCCGCCGCGTAGATGTAGGCGATGAAGACGATCACCCACACCGCCTGACGCCAGATCTTGTGCCACGGCCCGGCGGGAAGGCCCCAGATCCTTTCGAACCCAACCTGCACGCTGCCCGCGAACGTCACCCCGAAAACGCCAAGCAGCAACAGGCTGAAAAAGCTCGTCGTGCTCAGGACCTTGGCGGGCGTGGAAAAGAGCTGTACCACCGCGCGGGCAGAGGAGCCGGTCAGGCCCATGCCGTAGACCACCCATACGGCTACGCCGCGATGCGTAGCGGCGCTGGCGGCAGCGACGACGATCAGCAGCGGGAACACGGTGAGCATGGCCAGGGCAGCGAAACCCATGGCCCGTTCCATGAGTTCAAACTCCTTGCCGCTCCGATGGAGGTCTTTGAACCGGAGGTCGCGCCAGACCTGCTCGGCGCCCCGGAGCAATCGCCGCGTCATCACGGAGTTCATTGTCCTAGAGGCCAAGGATCGCGGGCACATCCGAGCCGGCACGACGGTCAACCGGCGGCTTGGCTACGGCTTCCTGGCGATACCGCAGTAGCAGCTCAGGCCGGGGTCGACTGTGGTGGCCGGGCCGGATCCCCACCACTGGTCGAGCGGCCTCAGGCCCGGGCCGGTCATCTCCATGCCATCGAAGAACCGGGCCACCGTCGCCCGGTCCCGAGGTGTGATCGTCAGCGATGAGGTGGCGTTGTAGCTCTGGGCCATCGCCGCGGCGGTACCAGCCGCGATGTCGCTGGCGGCATGCGCAATGACCAGGTAGCTGCCGGGGGCTAGGTCGGCCATCATCCGGGAGATCATCCGGTGCGGGTCCTCCGCGTCGAGAATGAAATGCAGCACCGCGATCAGCAAGACGGCGATCGGGCGGCTGAAGTCCAGAGTCCGCTGCGCGCCGGCCGAGATCGTCGGCCAGTCCCGCAGGTCGGCCTGGATATAGTCCGTCTTTCCCGTCGCGCTGCTGGTGAGCAGCGCCCGGGCATGACTGATCACCACCGGGTCATGATCCACGTAGACGATCCGTGACCCGGGCGCGGCTCGCTGCGCCACGTCATGGGTGTTGTCGGCGGTGGGCAGCCCAGTTCCGATATCAAGGAACTGGCGGACGCCCGCGGCCGTCAGCTTGTCCACACTGGTGATCAGGAAGCGCCGCAGCATCCGGGCGACAAGCCGCAGCGCGGGCATCGCCTCCAGCACCTGCTCCCCGGCGTCACGGTCAGCGCGGAAGTTGTCCTTGCCGCCGATCCAGTAGTTCCACATGCGGGCCGCGTTCGCCACGCCCGTGTCAAAGCCGGGAAGCTGGCCGCTGCCCTTCGTGGCCCCCGGTGAGTCCTGCGTCACGGCACGCTCCTTCAGCGCTGCACCGCGGGCGCTGGCTATTCCGGATGTTCCGGACAAGCTTAGCTTGCTCCCTTGTGGTCACAGCGGTTCGTTTCAGTGACGTCCGGTGGATGACTGCCCTCGCCTTCATTGGGGCGTGCTGCGTGAGCCACTTGTGGCTGTTGCTCTTCTGGTTTCCAGTCGGCGCCCTCGCCCGCCGGGGCTATGACGGCTTCTTTTGGGATCTGGCCCCAATTTCGTGACGGTAACGGACTCAGTTGGCCAACCTCTCGGCATGCCGCTGTGTCCGGGCGCTGTGGTCCGCCGCCGAGGCGCTGCTGCTGTCCTGGCTTCGAAGCCAGGGGAGCTGACGAATAATCGTCAGCGGACCGGGCAAGGCTTCCCTCTTCCCGTCCCAGCGATCCGGCGGCTGAACTCGAAGACCTTGACTGCGGGATGTCAGGCCGCGGGACCGAGCAGGTCCCATTTGTTGCCCGCGATGTCGAGGAACACGGCGACGCGCCCGTAGGGCTCTGTGCGCGGTGCGGTGAGGAACTGCACGCCGGCGGCTGTCATACGCTCGTGGGCGGCGTCGAAGTCGTCGACCCGGAGGAAGAACCCGACGCGCCCGGCCATCTGGTTCCCGATGGCCGCGGCCTGGTGCTCGCCGTCCGCGCAGGCGAGAAGGATGCCGGTCTGCGCGCCGGGCGGCCTGACAACGACCCACCGCTTCGGCCTGCCGTCGTTGGTCAGCGACGGCGAGTCCTCGACAAGGTCGAATCCCAGCGCGCCGGTGAAGAACCCGATGGCCTTGTCGTAATCGTCGATGATGATCGTGAACTGCTCGATCCGCATGCGCAGCAGGCTAGTGCCCGCTGGCTTCGTTCGCGAGGTTTTGGGTCCGGGCCCGTGCCGGATATGGCTGCCCGCCGTCACGGCATGCGCAAAGGGTTAGTGTCCGGGAGCGACTTGAACTCGTGTGCCTCTGGGCTGTGGTGTTGCCTATCTAGCTCAAGCAGGGAAGGAATAAGCGCAGGTCAGGGACATCCATCAAGTTTCCGGGGGGAGTTGAACGCGCATTCGAGGGAGATTTCCCGATTCGGGGGAAAACGTGAGGTCAGCAAAGCTGGAAGATGCCCACGCCCGCCAGGCACTCATGTCGCCGGCGCGGCGGCGGCCCGGGTTCGGCGCCCGAGCAGCTCGCGGTGAAAGCCTTTCCCTCCCTGGTTCCGGTCGACGGGACCAGCCGCACCTTGCCGGCTGGATGACGCCGGTCCCAGCGGGCCGCACTCGCGCTTTACCGCGACGCCGCGCATGTGGAAGGCACCTCAACCAGCGAGAAGCACGGCGTTCGCGGTGGACTGCGCCGCCGTCAGTGATGACCTGGCCGCAGCCCTCCGGGTAGCAGCGGCTGTTGGGCGAAGCGAAGCTGGTGCGCACTAAATTGAACCCGACTAGGGTCAATTTGTGCCACCAGCGGCGAACTGTTCAAGCAAGCCTTTCGCGATCGTCTCTGGCTCGTACCCGGCTGAGCAGGTGCCTGCCGCGTACCTGAGTACGTCTATGTGGTCCATCATCCCTGCGACGCGTACCGGAGTGGTGGTGGGGACTGGTCTTCGCGTACACTGAATCACATAGGACGACTGTGATTCAGAAGGTTAGGGGGTGTGGTGACGACAACCGATGTCGGCGCGAGGATCGAGCATGCTCGCGTGGCGGCGGGTCTCAGCCAACGCCAGCTCGCGGACACGACAGGCATTTCGCAATCAACCTTGTCCCGGGTCATCTCCGGCCAGCGGACAGCGAAGGTGCCTGAGCTGCTGGCTATCGCGTGGGCGACGGGGGTCACGGTCGCGGAGCTGGCTGGGACGGGGACGGTAGCTGAGCGGGCCGAGTGCGCGGCACGTGCCACAAACCACACGGATATGGATGGCATGCGCGAGGCACTGCTGCATTTCCTTGAGCTGGATGATTACCTGTCCGGCCAGGCGATCCCGGCAACGGTCTTATCGGAGGAGAACGTTGACTGCCGAGACGGAGGGCAGCGCGTCTGCTGCGCAGTTCCGTCATGATCATCATCTCGGAGTGCAGCCGCTAGGCGACCTCGTGGCGGTTATCGAACAGGCGACCGGGATCGACGTGGCCGTGCTCGACGTCGGCCCGGACGAGCATGGTCTGACAATGCGGGATCCAGTCCGCGAGACCGTGTACATCGGTGTCGCGCGTACCCGGAATCCCATGCGGCAGCGCAGCACGCTTGCGCACGAACTCGGTCACGTCCTGTTTCAGGACTGGGCAGACAGCGATGCAGGCGACTGGAGTGAGCGTAACCCGGCGGAGATCCGCGCTGACGCATTCGCGCGGCATCTGCTGGTTCCCGTCGAAGGCCTGCGCGACTTTATCGGGGAACGGTCTCCAGTCGGTGAATCCGCACTGTCAGCCGCGGTACAGCGGTTTCTGGTCTCACCCCAGATCGCAGCGATCGCATTGTGCCAGGCCGGATACATAGACGAGGCCAGCAAGCGGCACTGGATGACGCTGAGCACGCCGCAACTGGCGGCCAGGTTCGGCTGGACAGACCAGTACCAGGTGCTGCGAGCCAGCTCTGACCAGCGCCGAGCGCCGCAGCGCCTGCTAGCCCGAGCCATTACGGGCTACGTGGAAGGCGTGCTGCCCTTGCAGGCCATCGCCACGTTGCGCGGGATCAGCCCGGAAGCCTTGTTGGGCGAGCTACGCGAAGCTGGCGTGACTCCGGCTGAACGGCCGATCGCATGGGCGGATCCGGGCGAGCTGCCAGAAGTCCATGTCGATCTCGCCGCATTGGACGACGCCCTGGCCGCGGCCGACGACGATGGCCAAGATACAACAGCACCAAGAAAAGTCAGATGAGCATCAGGCCGATCATCGACGCCGGCCCCGGCCTGAACTTCCTGTCCGTCAACAAGGAACGTCTCCTGATCGCCGTTCTCAGGCCGCTCAGCGCACCCGAAACCGTCCGGGATGAGGTGCTCCGCAAGTCTCGGCAGGACGACCGCTTCCGCGCCGCCGCAGCGGTGTGGAGCAAGCTGACGACTCACGACTATATCCAGATACTGTCCGATGACGTGACGCCGGAATTGGCGACTGTGGTTCAGCGAATCAGCGGACTTCCGACAGCCGAACGCATGAAGCACTCGAAGGACCTGGGCGAGGCTATGGTCATCGCCCACGCCGTCGTGGCCGCTGAGTCCGGGCAGCCGGTGACAGTACTCATAGATGACGGGCAAGGCGCCGCGATCGCCACATCCGAAATCAGGCGATTGCAGCGGCTGAGTTCTGGCGGGCAATCTGTAGGGTCTATAACGTTGGCGAGCACGCTGACGGTCCTGGGACGAGCAGCGGGCACCCAGCACCTGCCCCACCGAGCGGCCATGCGCGATACGTACAGGCGGCTACGTGAACTCGACGATGGCTTGCCGCCCATCGAGAAGACAGATCTGCTATCGGACACGCTCTGGTCCTGAGCGCCTTGCCCGCCGCAGCACACGAGTAGCTGCCATCCGGAGCCAGCGAATGCCTGAGCCCGGCCAAGCAGGCCCGGGCGGTGGACCTGACCGGCCTGGACGACGCGTTCCGCGCGGGAACGCGGCCGGCCGCCGGCTCTGTACCGGCTGGCCACGGCCAACCCGCCTGGTGCGCAAGACAGCGCCGTGGTCAACAGCGCCGCTGGCTGGCCGCGGAGATCCCCGCCGTCAACGGCCACGGAACCGCAGCGGCGGTGGCCGGCTTCTACCACGCCCTGTCCACAGGCAGCCTGCTCGGCCCGGAGATGCTCGCCGAGGCGGTCACCCTGCAGTGCGCCGGACCGGACCGGGTGTTCGGAGAGGACAACGCCTGGGGGCTCGGCTTCGGGATCAGCGACGACGGCTACGGCAGGGCGGCCTGGGCGGAAACTACGGCGGCACTAGCACGGCCGGCGACTACACGGTCGGATTCGTGACCGGCAGCGTCGGAAGCTACGATTGGGTCGACAAGCTGGAAAACACGCTGAGGAAATGCCTGGGGCTGGGGCCTGATCCCTGGCGCTTTCACGAACTGCTGTGATGACCTGGGAAGCGGAGCCACTGCGTTCTCTTTCCAGGATGCCGAGCTGGTGGCAGCCGGTGGCCATGCCGACCTGGTTGCCGAGCCGCTCGAAACTCGCCGCGTCCTCCTGCCTCAGCCCTCAGCTGTCGGCACTCACGGGCGGCCCCGGGACTGTGCTGGCGATCCGGGCTCGGCAGGCCCGCAGCAGGTCAGTGAGTTGCTCACGCCGCATCCAGTCCGCGATCCGGCCGCGTCGCCTGCCCACGCTCAAACCGTGCCACGCATCCTCCCTGTTCGATTCGGGCGTGAATTCAACGGTGTCGCTCCGCCCCAAGCACGCGGCCAGGCTGCTATGCAGGGCGCTCAGCGCTTGCCATCACGACCATCTGGTTCGCGACTACTTATCGTGGCATGAGGGGGATGTGTCACACCCAGCGTGAGACAGTGACATCATGCCGGCCGCACCGCCAATTAGTGAGGAAGTCGAATCGCGGTGGCTTGAACTAATCGCAGGCGAGGTCACGCGTGAAAGGTGGCATGACTGGGCGGCACCGCTCAGGCTCGCCGACAACAGCGATTCGCTCATGCCGGCCCCCCTGGCCATGTCCGGTCTTCAGTACCTTCACGGCTTCACCGCGCTGCCGCCCGCGGGTCCTGAGTGCAGCGACGCCGCATCTTGCCTGTTCCTGCACCCACTCGCGATCCGTACGATGCACTTGCCGTCCTCGTGGCCTGAGCCCGCGGCGACCCGGCCACGCATCCGCGCCACGGAGGCAACCGAATGAGCGAGATGTCCGCCTCAGCAAACGCAGAGGCCGGAAGCGCGGCCACCGACTCAGGCACAGGCTCATCCGCCGAGCCCGGGATGAGCGGCCCGGCGCAGGCCGGTGACCAAGCAGACGCGGCATCCGCCGCAAACGACAACACCCCGCAGGCGGCCAACGACAACACGGCACAAGGCTCAAGCGATCTCGCGGGACAGGCAGAATCCGCACGCGACTCCGGCACTGAGGCCACCCGCGACCTTGCGGCGTCCTACGCATCCGAGGCCGGCGAGGCCGGCCCTGCGGAGGCTGGCGAAGAGGTGCCAGGTTCGTCGCCGCAGGAAGTGCCCGCGCGGGTGAACGAGGTCCCAGAGCCAGTCAGCGAGGTGCCTGACGAGGCACCCCAGGAGGTACCAGGACCCGCCACCAAGGCGGCGGAGCCCGCTCAGGTCGACCGGCCCCAGCCACCGGACGAGGTGCCTGAGCCCGCAGGGCCTGAGGTGCCTCAGCAGGTGAGCATCGAGGCGCCTCAACAGGCCGGGCCCGAGGTACCGCAGCAGACTGGTCAAGAGGTGCCCGCGAACGATGCCGCCCCGCAGCTCGAGGCCAGCCAGACCACTATGTCGGTAGACCCGTGGCAGCGAGGGACCCTCTCGCCCAAGTTCAACGATCCCGCAGGCAACAAGGCCGGGACAGGGGGCGGGAAAGGGGGCGGGGGCGGGAAAAAGACCGGCGGAACCGAAACCCAGACACAGGTGCTAGAACCGCCAGAACCGGGCTCATCGCCCCCCAAGAAGGACCAACCAGCACCTCCATAGCGGTAATTGAGGCAACCGAAAGAGCGAGATGTCCGCCTCGACGAGCATGGCAGCTGGAGACGCGATGATCACAGCGAGCATTTCCCGACGCGTGGCGGGAGGAACGGAAGCAGCGCTGAGACGGCATCATGTCGGCCGGCGCCCAGATCACCCCCGCCTCGGTCTGCGGCAGGGGGTCATTATGCTGGCCGGCCCGGGCGCGAGATGACAGGCTGGTTGCCGTGACAGAGCAGAGCACCGGGGACGCGGTACCCGAACGCTGGAACGCGGCTGGTCCGAAGTCCGACATGTGGATGGACCCGGCGCAGGATCCCAGATTCGCGGCAGGCGCGGAGCTGGAAGGTGAGCGGGCGACGCTATTGGACTACCTGCGCGCTTACCGGCTGGCGCTGGAACTGAAGTGCGCCGGCCTCGATGCGGAGCAGCTGGCCCGGCGCTCGGTGCCGCCCTCCACCATGTCCCTGCTCGGCCTGATCCGCCACATGGCCGACGTGGAGCGCAACTGGTTCCGGCGGGTGATGGCTCAGGCCGGCGCGCCGCCGCTGTACTGGTCCGACGACGTCGAGGACGCCGACTGGGCGGGCGCGGTGGCAGATCCGGCGGTGGTGGCCGACGCCTGGCGCGCCTGGCACGAGGAGGTCGCCTTCGCGGAGCAGTTCGTCGCCGGCTCGCCCGACCTCGCCGTCCGCAGCCCTATGCAAGATGGCACGACCGTCGCGCTGCGCGAGGTGATACTCCACATTGTCGAGGAGTACGCCCGCCACCTCGGCCACGCCGATCTGCTCCGGGAGCGGATCGACGGCCGCGTCGGCCAGTAACCCCGAACGAACCAGGCGTCTGCCCCGGCTCGAACGAATCGGCGCAAAGCGCGTGCCAGAAGGTGCAAACATGGTGGGTGATGCGGGACCTGGCCGACCTGTTGTTCTGCGTGCTGCCGGTGAGTCCCGGTTCGCTGAACGACGAGAACGCCCAGCGCTGGAGTGATCATGACTGCTAAGTTTCAGCTGGCGATCGACTGCGCGGATCCGGAACCCCTCGCGCGGTTCTGGGTGGCCGCGCTTGGCTACGAATTCGAGCCACCGCCGGATGGCTATGACAACTGGGACGACTACTGGCGTGCCGTCGGCGTGAGCGAGGACGAGCTCGGCCTCGGCCTTGACTGCATCGTCGATCCCGCCGGGAGGGGCCCGCGGATCTGGTTCCAGGTGGTGCCGGAGAAGAAGACGCTCAAGAACCGGCTGCACCTCGACATCACAGTCAGCGGCGGGCGAGCGAACCCGATCGAGACCAGGCGCCGGCTCGTCGACGCCGAGGCGCAGCGACTGGAAGCGCTCGGCGCCACCCTGGTCAGGGTCCACTGCGAGGACGGCGTCGACCACTATGGGGTCGCCATGCGGGACCCCGAGGGCAACGAGTCCGACATCAACTGACGGTCGCTGGCTAGGCGCGGCCGTCGCGGGGAGCCATGACACCATGACGGCCAGGGCGTCGACGTCGGTGGTACGGCCGTGCAGGAAGTAGTCGGTAGCGGGTCGGGTGGGCTGCGTCGATATCTCGGCTCTTACACCTGCAACGCGTACCGCAGGAAGAGGTGATTACTTGTTCGCTTGACACTCACCAGCTCAGCCCCGCGCGGCTCGGTGGGCGCGAACACCTTGCCGTCGACGAAGCCGGGCCGGTCAGAAGAGCCGTCCCGCCCCGCCACTTGGGGGGCCACGGTGAGGAAGAACTCGTCCAAGGATCGCTCGGCGATCATATGGGCCATAAACCGTGGCCCTGCATTGCAGAGCACGAGTTCAGCGTGCTGGAACCGCTCGACCGCCGCGAGCACTGCCGCGGCGCTGAACGTGCCGTCGGAACGGAGCGGCAACGCGACCAGCTCGACGTTGGGTGGAAAACCTCGCTCAACGAGCAGCGGGACGATGTCCTGCCTGATCAGTATCGCCATGCGCACACCGGGAACCTGGAACACCGGCATGGACGGTCGAGATCGTCGTCCGGTGAGAGCACCGCGACCGGCAACTACGCTCATCCTGGCGGGCGCCTGTCGGACGGACGGCGCGCCGGTGGAGTCCAGGTGGACGGCGGTCTGGTAAGCGGGCAGGTTCGACACGGACGACATCGCCGACCGGGCGAAACGCGCCGAGAAGGCGAGTTGATCAACTCTCGGCATCGCCGAACCCGTGCTCAGGTGCCGCAGTAGGTGACGTACGGGGCGGGGCCTAGTGGTGCCGGACCGGCGTAGTCCTCCATGCCGGGCCGCTCCTCGAAGGGGCGGGCGACGATATCCACGAGGCGGTGGAACGGTCCCATCTCGCCCTCGGTCGCCGCCGCAAGCGCCTCCTCGACGCGGTGATTGCGTGGGATATAGGTGGGGTTGACCCGGTCCATCGCGGCGGCCACCGCGGTACGGTCCGCGGGCAGCAAACCCTCGCGACGGGCGGCCCAGGCATCGAACGGGTCCGGCTCAGTGAACAGCGTCCGCGCGGTACCGGCGGACAGCGCGCGGAAGAAACGCGTGAAGTCGACCTTCTGCAACCGCATCAGCTCCAGGGCGTCCTGCGCCAGATCCCGGTCCGGCGCTGCGATCCCGAGCTTCGCCGCCATGCCCTCGGCCCAGTGCCGCTCATGGGCGGCAGCAAACCCGTTCAGCACGTCCGTGGCCGCCTCAACCGCGGCTTCGCTGTTGTCGTCGAACAGCGGCAGCAGGGCCTCCGCCAGCCGGGCCAGGTTCCACTGCAGGATCCTCGGCTGGTTGCCATAGGCATAGCGGCCGCGCTCGTCGATGGAGCTGAACACCGTGGCGGGGTCGAAGGCGTCCATGAACGCACACGGGCCATAGTCGATGGTCTCGCCGGAAATCGTCGTGTTGTCGGTATTCATGACCCCGTGGACGAACCCGACCAGCATCCACCGGGCCACCAGCCACGCCTGCGCCTCGACCACGCGCCGGTACAGGTCCAGGTAGCGGTTCGGGGCGCTGGCGGCATCCGGGTAGTGACGGGCGATGGCATAGTCGGCGAGTGCACGCAGCAGGTCACGGTCACCGGACGCGGCAGCGTACTGAAACGTGCCCACGCGCAGATGGCTCGCGGCTACCCGGGTGAGCACCGCGCCCGGCAGCGCCCTTTCCCGGCGCACCTGCTCGCCCGTGGCGACCACCGCGAGCGCCCGCGTGGTAGGAATGCCCAGGCCGTGCATGGCCTCGCCGATGACATACTCGCGCAGCATCGGGCCTACCACGGCCTTGCCGTCAGCGCCCCGGGAGAACGGGGTGCGCCCGGACCCCTTGAGATGAAGGTCGCGGCGGCGCCCCTTTATGTCGATCACCTCGCCGAGCAGCAACGCGCGCCCGTCTCCGAGGCGGGGCGAGTACACGCCGAACTGGTGGCCGGCGTAGGCCTGGGCGACAGTCGCGAGCCCCTCCGGGGCCTGTCCGACCAGCAGCGCGATGCCTGGCGGCTCCCGCAACTCCGCGGGATCGACGCCCAGCTCGACCGCCAGCTCCTCGTTGAGCACCAGCAGTTCGGGGTCGGGCGCCGGGGCCGCGGTCCACGGCATGGAAAGGCCGGGCACCTCGCGCGCGTAGGAATCCTCGAACCGGAACAAAGTCGCCGCGACGGTCATGCCTTCGAGATTACGGGCCAGCCGACGTCAGTGGCTCGTGATGGTCAGCCGCGGGGCGCTGCCGTGGGCGCGGAGTTCGGCCGTGCCGCCGACCGGGAAAGTGAGGACCGGGGTGGTGTGCCCGAAGTCGACGTTGGCGATCACCGGCAGGCCGGCTAGTCCGGGCTTGGACGCCACAATCTGGGTCAGCAGGTCACGGGTCATCCCGGTGGCCTTCTGGAACCGGCCTATCACCAGGCCGCGGACCCCCGCGAAAGCTGGCTGCTGGAGCAGGGAAACCAGGTCCCGGTCGAAGTCCCACGGCCTGACCTGCTCATCATCCTCGGCGAAGACGACCGAGCCCGCCAGCGGCGGCATGAACGGCGTGCCCTGAAGCAGGTTCAAGGTGCACAGGTTGCCGCCCACGATGATCCCGTCCGCGTCGCCTTCCTGCCCGCCGGGGTCCGCAACCGCGTTAGGCACCACCACCACATAGCTCCGGCAGCGCCCCAGCACACCTGGTCCTCGTTTGGTGGTGCAGCCGTCAGGAGAGCAGGGCGCGTATGTCGTCGGCGTCGAGGGTGGTGCCGAAGGCATTACCGTCATCCATGACGCTGGAGAACAGTCTGGCCTTGCGGGCCTTCAGCGCCATGACCTTTTCCTCGATGGTGTCCTTGGCGACCAGTCGGTAGACCATGACGTTCCGGACCTGCCCGATGCGGTGGGTACGGTCGACGGCCTGAGCCTCGGTCGCGGGATTCCACCACGGATCGAGCACGAAGCAGTAGTCGGCCTCGGTGAGGTTCAGCCCGAACCCGCCCGCCTTGAGGCTGATCAGGAAGACCGGGGCGGTGCCGTCCTTGAACCGCCGCACCACCGCGGCCCGGTCGCGGGTGCGGCCGTCGAGGTAGCAGTACGGCATGCCTTCGGCCTCCAGCCGCTCGCGGACCTTGCCGAGGAACCCGGTGAACTGGCTGAACACCAGGGCCCGGTGTCCGCCGCTGGTCACCTCATGCAGCTGGCCGAGCAGGGCGTCGATCTTGGCCGAGGCCAGCGCTTCGTGGGCCTCGTCCACGAGCCCGGCGTGCAGGCTCAGCTGGCGCAGCAGGGTCAGCGAGCGGAAGATCGCGAAACGGTTGGAGTTCATGTCGCCGATCAGGCCGAGGACCTTCTGCCGTTCCCGCTGCAGCCGCGTCTGGTAGACCTTGCGGTGCTGCGGATGCAGCTCAACCTCCAGGATCTGCTCCTGCTTGGCGGGCAGGTCGGCGGCAACCTGTTCCTTGGTGCGGCGCCGGACCAGCGGCTTGATCCGCCGCTGGAGCTGGGCCAGGCGCTCGCTGTCACCCCGTTCGACCGGCCGGGCGTAGTAGTCGCGGAACCGCTCCGGGCTGGGGAACAGCCCGGGAGCCGTGATGGACAGCAGCGACCACAGTTCCATCAGGTTGTTCTCCATCGGCGTGCCGGTGATGGCGATCTTCACCGGGGCGGTCAGCCGGCGTGCGCACTGGTAGACCTTCGACTGACGGTTCTTGGCCTGCTGTGCCTCGTCCAGCAGGAGCCCCGACCAGCCGACTGCGGCGTAGGCGGCGAAATCGATGCGCAGCAGCGTGTAGGACGTGACCACGGCGTCGGCGCCCGCGACGAGCTCGCCGAGCCCCTGGCCGCGACGGGCCACAGTGCCGGATACCGGCACCACCTTCAGTCCCGGGGTGAACCGTTCGGCCTCGGCCGCCCAGTTCGGCACCACGCTGGTCGGGGCGACGATCAGGAACGGGCCGGTCTCCGGGTCATGCTGCCGGGCGTGGCTGATCAGGGCGAGGCACTGCAGCGTCTTTCCCAGTCCCATGTCGTCGGCGAGGATTCCGCCCAGCCGGTGCTCCCAAAGAAACCTCAGCCAACCGTACCCGTCCTGCTGATATGGGCGCAGCTGGGCCCGCAGCCCGGCCGGAGGGTCGGTCCGGCCGACGGCGCCTGCTGACAACAGGCCTTGGACCTGCTCTCGCCACGCCGCGGCCTGGTGCCCGATCACTCCCAGCGCGGACAGCTCATCCCAGAAGCCGGCCTGGTACCGGCTGATCCGCAGCGGGCCGCCCGGCGAATCCTGCAGCGCGCGAGCTTCCTCGATCAGCCGGGCGAGGGCCCGCAGCTCCGGCTTGTCCAGGGAGAAGTAGGCCCCATCGGGCAGCAGGAGATGTGACTCGCCGCGGCTTAGCGCCAGGAACACGTCCAGGAACGGAACCGGGTGCCCGGCCACGGTGATCGTCACGCCCAGGTCGAACCAGTCGGTATCACCGGCCACGTCGTCGGTGGACACCGCGATCCGCAGCGTGTCCCCGGCCTCCCGGTAGTCGGCAGGTTCGCCGCTGACCTCGACGATCAGGCCGGGCCGGTCAGCCAGCAGCGGCAGCAGCTCGGTGGTGAACCGCATCGTGTCGATGCCGGTCAGGCGGGTGTGCGGGCCGAGCGCGGGTACCGCCGGGCCGGACGCGCCAGGGGCCGGCCCGGGCAGCCCGTAGCGGTCTAGCGGCAGGTCAAGGCCGGCCAGCAGCACTTGCTCGGCGGCTAGGTCCCGGTATCCGTCGTCTGGGCCGCCCGCCTCCAGCGGCGTGCGCAGCGGCGAGTCCCCGACCTGGTAGGCCCATTCCCAGCTCACCTCGAGTTCGTGGCCGCCGCCGTAACGAGCGCGGAGCACCAGGTCCGGCCCGGAGATCACGGGAGGGGTGAAGGACCCGTCCGAGGAGATCAGGGCCGCGGCCTGCCGCAGCCTCGGGTAGTACCGGTCCCGGAACCTGGGCTCCTCGGCGGCGGGCACGTCCAGCGACTCGCCGCCGAGCGCCATCCGCTGCAGCGGCGGCGGCACCGGCCGGGCGAGCCTGGCCAGCCGGAACCGCCAGCTTCCTGGCTCGCCGCCCGCCGCCGCCTGGGCGTGGTCGATGCACACCGCGCCGTGCCCCTCCGCCCCGAGGAACGCGACCGGCACGGCCGGTTCCCCGTCGTCGGCGCGGATCACCGGAACGACCCGCAGGCTGCCGGCCTCGCCACGCGTCACGTCCAGGCAGAACCCGGCCTCCTCATATGCTGGCAGCACGCCGCGCTTGCCCGGGTACACCAGCTGCAGGCCAGCCGCCCCGGCCTCGTCAAGCAGCGGCCAGAGCTGACGCGAGCCGACCGAGGAGAACTCGATCGACCGCTCGTCGCCGTAGTAGCCGCCGTAGCCCCCGTAGCCCCCAGAGGCCCGGTGGAGGACGTGAAGTTCCCGCAGCAGCCGCACCTGCTGCTCGCTGTAGTCGCCGGAGTAGCCCAGCGCGTCCAGCCTGCCCCAGCTCAGGTCGCCGGCCACCCAGCCGCCGCTCTTACCCGGTCGGACCAGCCGCGCGATCAGTCTCAGCGACCCCTGCCCGCCCCGGCGGGCTTGGCCCGAGCCGCCGGCCAGCGCGAGCTCGATCGCCAACGGCGTCGTGCCGCGGCGCACCGGGGTGCCGCGGTCCAGGAGCGAGTCCAGCGACTGCTCCCAGGCCGCGGGCCGCGGGCTCTGCGGGCGGGCCGGTCCCGGCGGCGGCTCGGGAGCCAGCGCCGACAGGACCAGCGCGACGACATGCTTGCAGTTGAACTCGACCGGGCAGCTGCACTCACCCATCGCGAACGTCGCCGGCCGCCCGTCAGCCAGCGAGAAGAAGGCGGTCGCGTGATAGACACTGCCGCCCTGGCCGCGTACCGTCCCGCGAAGCGCGGTGTCCTCCGGATCCCACGTGGCGTGCAGCACCGCCTGTTGTCGCGCGTACTCCGCGCCCTTGACGTAGCTGCCCCCGCCGATGGCCCGTCGCAGCGTGGACAGGTCGAGCTCCAGGATCACGACTTGCTGCATGGTGAGGACAATATCGGCCGGAGCCGTCATTTTGTGCCAGCGAGGCCGGCCGCGGGAAGGATGATTCCGAACGGCCCCGTCCCGCTGCCGCCCGACGGCGTGGTGGACGCGGGATGGATGGGGCCCACATGCAGCGCCGGCTCGGGAGCCCTAGGCGGTCCTTGGGCTCCTGCCGGGAGGACCAAGGGCCCGGGGATGGCGGCCGAACGCCACTGCTAGGGCCGCAGCCCGGCCTCCGATGCTGCGGGAGAAGGGTGTGACGGAGATGGGTGTCAGCTATTACGACACGCTGTTGCCGGTACGCGAGCCCGGGGCCGGGCTCGCGAGCGTGGTGGCCGGTCTCCGGCTTCCCTACCGGGTGCTCGCCTCGATCTGCGTGCCTGCGGGCCGGATCGTTCTGGCCTTCGTTTCCGACAGTGCCCGGCTCAGTGGCATGTTCGCGGCCAACTGGGCTCAGGCGGGGACGGATGCCGAGCCGGACGCCACGCTGTATGCGCTGGCCCGGCCGGCCGGCCGCTACGGGCTTGATGACAGGTGGGACGGGGCGCGATGGTGGTCGCGGGATAACAAGATGATGGTGGTCTTCGGATTCGGCTCATACCGGCTGGCCAAGGTCTGCGTCCGGGGCATCTGCTCGGCCGTGAGCGGGGACGACATATTGTTCATGCACGGATGCGCATTGTCGGTCGGTGCGGGAACTCGTCGGCGGGGTGTGGTTATCACGGGGAGTTCGGGGGCGGGGAAGACCACGCTGGTGGCGGGGCTGCTGCGGCATCCGGAGTATCCGGCATCGGTGCTGAACGACGACTGGGGCGCCATTTCGCTGAGTTGCGGGGATACGGCCGGCACGGGAGAAAGGATGCTGCACATGAAGACGGGCAGCGTGCTGGCCCTTCGCCCCGGCTTCTTCACCAGCGCCCCGGCGGGCTCGTATTCGCGTGATCTGTCAGAGCGGGACCGGGCGGCCCGGATGCTGGTGTCACCGGAAAGTGTGTACGGGACGGCCTGGAGCACCTCGGCGACGGTGGTCGAGCATGTGGTCGTAGTCGTGCGGGAGCCCGCGGGCTGGTTGCCGCCCGGCCGCGAAGGCGAAGCGATAAGGGCGCTCGAGAGCGAGGGTGAGGTGGGTCAGGTTCACCATCACGAGGCATTCTTCAATGGATCACTGATCCTGACGGCGGAAGATGATAGATTGCGCGAGGAACGGCATTTCAGACAGCTTTTCAGTCGCACAACGGTGTCTTGGATAAATAATTGCGGAACAGCCGAGGCCTTGGTGGGCAACTTCATCTCCGCAGTCATAGGATGAGCTACAGAAATTGAATGGCTGAGGTCTGTGTCCGCAGGTTTCGCCGCGTTTCCGGGCTCTCTGGCCCATAGGGCCGGTTGCGTGAGCGTTCCAGCGTCAGGAGTGTTTCTGGTGTGTCACCAGTCCCGGATGGGCTCTCCCCGGATCTCAGGTTTGGGGTTGTTACTGATTTCTGCGGCGTGTCGGTCCAAAGCGGGCGGCCAGTGGCCCGGTAGCGTCCCGTGCCGGTAGGTGACGGTGCGCGACGGGCAGGGG
>Ga0182013_10000460_pt1 | contig 57050 bp, 46 predicted proteins | sample 612S2MmetaG_FD_120487 | JGI IMG/M metagenome (GOLD analysis project Ga0182013, IMG submission 120487) | Permafrost microbial communities from Stordalen Mire, Sweden - 612S2M metaG | ecosystem: Environmental > Terrestrial > Soil > Wetlands > Permafrost | place: Sweden: Stordalen | collected...
CGAAAGCTATGTAATAGGTTTTGTCGAGCCGCTCCGTCCAATTCGGATCACTTTTCTGAAAGTTAAAATCAACTGTGGGCTGATAGCCTGATTCGGGAGCTTGAAAAGGAAATTCCTCGCTAGTCTCCACAAAACCACCATCGGGGATGGTCAGCCGATATGACCAACTAGTGGCGCTCTGCCACGACCCATAAGCGGGTTTCACCTGGCTGACTTCCATCTGGCCGTCCGAACCCGTCTTTCGGTTCAAAAAATCCACCCGCACCGACGAGCCGTCGCGCGGCGAACTAAAGTCAAAAGTCTGATGGATGCCGGATTGTGAGGTGATTAAATCAACACCCTTCGTCTTTTGCCGAAGATGGAAAAGGACAGGGTTGATCTTGCTCGACCCATTTCCTGTCGGGTCAAAGTCTGTCTTATTTAGGGTCTTTGCTTCATAGTAACCATCCTTTGACACATACACACTCACACCGCTTCCTGTGACTCCAGTCAAAGAGAATGTCCCGTCATTAGCACTAGCGGCGTCGGTTTCTGAGTTGCCATTCGTAGCGGAGGCATCCCGCCAAATGAAGTGAACACTCGCTCCAGAGATCGGCTGCATGGTTTCGTCCACAACTTTGCCGTAAAAATCAATCGGCTTCTGCTCAGGAACTAACTTTGCGGCTTGTGCCAAATACCACTCTCTCATTTTCTGCTCTGCTTGTTCACGCGTCATGCCTGGCGTAATACCCATTTCAGAAAGCTTTTTGTTTTGTTCCGCCGAAGCTTGGCTTAAGTCTGGCAAAGGGCCTGGTTCGACAGGTTTGGTCGCAGCCTTAACCGGAGGTTCGGATTTGCTTTTATCGCTTTCTCCTATTTCGGAAGTTACGTTGGTCGCACCAATTCTTCCTTCGAGTCCACCGAGCGAACGCCACCAGAAAAATGCGGCGATAAGAACTAAAGTCGAAACCGACAACGCAATTAGTCGAGTATTTTTCATAGTGGCGGGAATAGGTTTGATAGCAAAAGCGAATAAAACCCTTGTACCTGTGGAGTCTGAATGTCTCGGTTAAACTGGCCGCTGTGGTCGTAGTCCTGGCTGGTAAATCCCAATTGGTTACCCAAATCAATTTGTCCACCATTGACGACGCTTCCCACTCCGGGTTGCGCCCCGGCCGCTTTGCATCGGGGGCGGGCCACAAAAGGCATCAGCTCTAAGGGATCTGTAACGATCCTGGTTTGAAGATTGGTTATTCCAAAAGCAGCAGTAAACTGATTAGTCGTCACAAATGCCAAGCTATTACTCTGTATATAACCATAGCCAAAGAAAGCGAGAGGTTTCAACAAAGCCTCATTGGCCTCCCAACTGACGTTCACGGGACTACCCAAAACGATTTTTGTGGCCGTGGCTAAGGCATAATCATTTGTGTTGAAAAAATTGATAATGTTACCACGTAAAGCCGCCCGCATCCCCGCTGCGTAATTGGAATAGGTGTTTGGCGTCGGAATGCTGGCTTCGTAACTAATGAGAGACGGTAGATTAGTAACAGTAGTATCATAACATTGGGCAGGCACGGCAGCCTGCATGAGCACATAATTATCAAGTGGAGCTTGGCTTGATGCTGCAAGTTCCTTGAGAGCCTCCATCATGATAATACCGCCCATGCTGTGCGAGCATGCACTGATTGTGTAGTCTGTGAATCGCTGGCGCAAATTGTAAAAGTACAGTGCCGCGCCAGTGCCAGACTCAAATGAGATATGCTCGCTGCGATTAAACGTGAGCATGTCGTCTCCGTTGGTGTCCGTGTCCCCTGAACGGGTCGGCCAGCGCAACGAGGCAAATTTCCCTTGGTATCCCTGCCAATAAAGCCGTTTGAACATTGATTGCGAGAAAGTGTTCCAATCAAAATCGGTCATGCGCCAACCATGAACCAAAACTACCAACTGGTTTGAATCACCAGTACTCGCGGTCGGATACGAAAGCACTTGGAAACCGCTATTGGTGTCCTGCTGCACCATTTCCGGCCAAGTTTGGATGACGTTAGTTACCAATGCTTGCTCATATAGGTCTTTGATGTCGTGAAAGTCGAACCAAGTCGAAGTTTGAGCGATGGTGTTCGTCCCCTGCGATATTGTCAGCGTTAATGCGCCTTTGCCTGCGGCACCCGCCTCAATTAGGAAATAGCGGTTCGCATTATTCGTAAACACGCTTATCGGCAGACTAAGGGAATTGGACGGCGTGATTTCCCCGATGGGGTAATTATAATCAATAATTTGCTGAGAGGCGGTGGTGGTATTTGTCAAATAACCGATGCCGCCGTTGGTTTCGCTCGCCCAATATAATCGCAACTTTGGCGCACCGGAATCAATCTGACTCCAGCCAACTTGCACTGAGTAATTTTGGTTGGTAGGTAGCGTCGGCATTCCGCAAATCCAAAGCCGGGCAAAGTCCTCCAAATTACGGAGCGAACGGATTTGACCGTAGCCATAATCCGGTAGTGTTGGTGCATTCAAGTCCTTGTCCAGACCACCGTTGCTGCCAGGTTCATCATGGTCATTGTTCAACCACCAAACCATTGGGTGGTTTTCAGAAGTATTATCCTGACCAGCAAATGTTAGGTCCATGATTGTATTATGGTCCACATCTGTTTGCATTTTGATCACGTTCACTACGCTAGTTCCGGTTTGCCCGGTGGTCAAATCAGGCATGGTAATCAAGGCCGTGGCGCCGGGTTCAGTGGGGAGAAACTCGCCATACGGCGAGACAACACCTGTCACATTCGTTGTCGTAACACCGTTGCTGATTTTATAGGCGTTGGTTTGAAAATACTGGCCCAGGTAGGCGAAAACGCCCGACGTACTGTTGGTATTGGACTGCTTGGCCCAACCGCCAATGATCATCGGTTTACCCACCCCGCCGATTATCAGGGGGGAAACATTCGTAACAGCAAACGTGTTGGTCAATGGCAGAGGGTAATTTTGCGTGGCAGTATTAGTGCTCGGCAAATCCGTGCCGGGGGTATTGACCGGGGCAAAATAGTAACTCTCTGTGTGGAATCCCGGAGCTTGGAACTGGCTATAGTAATTTACCAGCGGCGATGCGCTAAACGTCGCAGAAGTCCCCGGCGAAACTTCAAGGTTTTCCGGTGGATAATACGTCCCGGAATTAAACGCGCCATTGTCCTGACAAAGCGCGGTCTCAATGGCGCAGCCAAAAAGATTGTGGACGCCGCTCTCTACTGCAACCGTCTGCCCACCATCCGAGGTGGATGCCCCCACCGCAGCCAGATCACTCGTATCTTGGGCAATCCAGTAAGGGCCGTTTTGATACGTCCCGTTTTGAGTGAGAACGGCGACAGGCGTGGTGAAATCAGTAGGTGACCAGGTATATGCAGGAACCGTGTTGGTGGTGTATAGCCAGGGATCGAGCGTATAATCCACGAGAAATGGCCACGTGTTGTCCAGGGCGACGTAATACGTGCCTCCAAAGTCATAATATTGATTATCCGTTACGGCGGGATGAATGAAACTGTGTTCGATGAAATTCGTGCCGTAGGTTGTAAAAAAGTACTGCGTATAACCTTGATTAATCGCGGAAAATGGCTGGTCTAAACCCGCCGCTTGCATCAAAAAGGAAAGGCTTTCCTGCAATACCTGGCGTCCATCCATGAAGTAAGGAGCGTCCTGCGTAATCGTGCCTGCCTGGACATAAGGGCTGGTGGCCCCGTTGGTTGCCATGCCTTGAACAAATACAATATAGGCATAATCATAATCGCCAAAATTCAACCAACTCTCAAATCCGGTTCCCGGCCCCTCGTATTGAAGCCATTCGTTGTATCCGACATAATTTGTAATGACATCGTCGGGAATCACGTAGCATCCATTCACCAAATTGCTCACCGATATGGTTTGTGGGCTTCCGAAGTCAAAGCCGTCGTCGTACCAAAAATCCCAATACTGATAGGTGATTGCGATGCTCTGAACACTAGATGGAATGGCGGAAAACACCAATTGCCAGCGGCCATAAGGCCCGCGCGCCAACACAGCATTGACCGCCAAGCTCGGAGTAAACAACGCACCCAGCATCGGAGAACCTTCGTAGGACGAACTACCGCCGGCGTAAACCGCTTGAATCTCGTAGGTTGAGCCGGGACTAAACGCGCTAATCGGATTGCCAACCGTGAATGAGCCGCTATCCACAAAGGAAGTGGTCGAAGAACTGTTTGTAGCAATCGGCTCAAAGGTGCCACCCGGATCGGCTCGCAAAATGACGTATTGCGTTACCGCCCCCGGTGAGTTACTCCAAGTGAGCGACGCGGTTCCATTGGTGTTCAAAGTAACGGACAAACCCGTTGGCGCGGGCGGCGTCACCCAAGTACCCGGTGGAACGCCCATCTGATATTTTTGCAGGTTGTTGTAGCCATCCCCGGCGGAATCCATTTTATAACCGTCCTGGATGCCACTGTTTCCGGTGTCCGCATTCGTCGGACTGAGCGGAAAGCCGGTGGTGGAATATTTATTTTCCCACCAGTCGGGTAATCCGTCGCCATCAGAGTCCATGCCATACGCCAGCCCCTTGAAGAACAGCGTGGGACGCCCGGTCATGGCCACAATAGCCGGGGTGAAATTGGTGATTTCCGAGCCGATCAGATTTTGCTCCACCGTCCAGACCACAGGCGGGTTCAAATTAGTGGTACTTAACAGTTGATAGGCCATGTCGCCGGTCGTGTTTTCCAGCAGGACGACCAAGGAATTTGTGTTGGTCGTGTAGGCATTCGCGCCGAGAGGCATCGCCGCAAGGTAGAAATCATTGGAACCGTATGTTTGGATTTCAGGCGTGTAGCCGCCACCACCAGAATTGGTGCCGAAACCACCTCCGGGAGACGGCGGGCCGTCATCGGTATGGAATCCGCCGCTGGACGGCAACGGAAAAACGAATTGTGAATCGTAAGCATAATCGTTGGAAATGGTGTCGGCATCCAGAGGGTAATTGAAAATCGCAAGGTTGTTGAAAATGCCTCTTGATTGCAGCAGGCCGGTGTTGGCATCGCTGCCGATGGAAAACCCGTTGGAAAGCACTTCCGCGCCGGGAATCACGCTGATGCCCGGCCCATTTGTTACAAAAACGCCTTCAAGGTATAACGCGCTATTCGTGGCCGAATAGGTAACCACAATTTGATGCCAGTCACCGGCATACCACGAAATCGGCGCATTCAGATAATTGGTAAAGACCCCATTAGTTTGCGCGGAAAAAAACAACGTGGAGGCGTCACTTGAGATGTAAACCCCCCATGCGCCGGTTGCCGTGGCAAGATTTGTGTCCCAAGTACCCACTTGCAGGAGTGTTCCCCAATTGCCGATGCCATCGGAGGAATCCCAATCCCCGGAGAACCACGTCTCCAATGTTCCTTGCGAGAGATCAAGGTTTGTTTTTCCGCTCGGTTCCACAACGGCATACGTAATCCAAGCGGCGTTTGTATTGTCAACTTGCAAGCCGTTGCCCGCCCATGTCGGAACGAGCGCGACGTTGGTGAGCGATGTAGGGGCCGAGTGCCGCAGGCTCAGGAAATTGGTGCCGGAAAACTCCCACACGTCCAGTAATTCTCCCGGTGGTAGCGGAGGCAAGGGCGGTGGGCCGGATTGAGCAAAGATGTTCCCGGCCAAAAACAATGCAACCAAAATTGATAGGCGTCTCGCGATCTGATTTATTATTTTCATGTGTTTTTTACCCACGCCCCTTGACCCGGAACAAATAGGGCGCGGACTCAACGCGCCCCAACTCGGGCACCGCGAAGCGCCCTCACAAGAAGCACGCCAAGCCGCGCCGAGTGGCGCGTGCTTGAAACGTGGCCTTGTGTCTGAAATTCGCGGTTTCGAGTTGGCCCGGTAGCAAAGCTACGCAAATAGTTTGTGATTTTCTGATTTCTTACATTGTGAACACCTTCCCCGCATCTTTGCGGCACGATGATGTTTACATCCATGATACGGGTGATGGAAGCAATTTCTTTCACGCCGTTGACATCTTTTGTCCGACAGACTTTGACCGACACATTGAGACTTTCGCGCCCGAAGCATAAACGTGAACGATGCTTCGCTTGAGACGCTTCGTCCCCAAGCGCGAAAGACGACCCACCTCCTTGGCGATTATACGTTAGCATCAGGCGGGTATCCCCAAGTGGGTTAAAACGGCACATTCGGGTCTTCCGTTTCATCCGGCAAATCGTCCGGGGCGTCGGCGCTATCTCCGCAATCGTTGTCCGAGTGGGCATAATCAGCGCCAGAACCTTCTCCCATTCCCTCAGTGAACCGCCGCCACAACTCCCGCGACACGTCGCCAAGTTTGGCCTTGCCACGGTCATCCAAGTAAGCCGCTGGATTACCGGCATATTGCGCCAGCATCGAACCGGCCAAGCCGGATTCAAACGCCCCTTTCAAAAAGCGAAATGGCATCGGAATCCATGCAATCGAATTTCGCAGGTAAAAATTCCAGCGTGGCCCGAAGTAATCGGCGAAGTCCCCGTATTCCTGAAAGTTGAGCATCCCGGCGGCAATCTTCAACCGTGTCCGATAAATCAGGTTGCCAAGACTGTGAATCGTAAACTTGCTGCCAATCGCTTGGTTGATGCGTTTGGAAAAGCGAACCAGCCGACAGCGTTTCTCCGATTGCGTGGCATTGTAAGTTTTGACGAGGTAATCACCAAGATACAGACCGACTGCTTTCCCCGACTTTTTGACCGGCAGCAATTCGACGCGCCCAAACCGATATTTGCAGGCGGTTGCGCGTAACGCTGTCCACTCCGCAGCGAGGACATCATTCCGCAGATGCTTCCCTCGGCGCATCCAATACGGCAGCTTGTAATTCGAGAGCGTTTCAATATTAGTTCCGGTGCGAATGTCCGCTTTCGTGGCCACGACCACGTGCAGATGCCAGACGCGATCCCGGTGAAGTTCAAAGACGCAGACCCAATCTTCATACCGCTTGGCTACGACATGAGTGCAGAACGAGTGCCACCGCTTTTGCACGAAATCCCACTGTTTGGCTTGTTCCCGCAATGCCCACGTTTCGTAAGAGCCTTTACCGCTCCCTGGCACACCGAAGGACAGCGTGAGCAGACCGACACGGTCAATACCGTGTTTCCCTGCCATCCAATCAACGGCCAGAATCATTTTGTGACGTGTCGTTTTCTGATTCGGGGTCAGCCCTGCCCGTGATGGACTTTGATATTTTCCTTTTTCGGTGCAGTTATCATTATATTGACAAGGAAGGCCGTCAGCGGGCGGCGCTTCGCGCCGCTCCGCCGATGGCCCTTCCAATGCCTCTTCAAGCGTGGCCGAGGTAATTGGCAATATGTCATTCCCTCCCATATCAGCGCCCTCCCTACTCATTTCCGGCTCTGGCCAACGGTTCAGCAATGTTGCCTCCCGCAAACATGGCCCGGCGTTTCTCGTATTCGGCCAGCGAAGGCACTTTGACTTCCGGCAGGTCTGCATACGCCCGATGCACCGCCTTGCTATGCCCAAGGGCTTCCTGGGCGAAGCGCATGGGCATCCCGGCGCGGCGTGCCCGTTGCGCCCACGAGTAGCGATAACAATGAAGCGTAATACCCTTTATACCCAATCCGGTGCAACGCTGCTTGAACTCCGTTGCGCGATCACCAGCCCGCACCGTTCGCAGATACGGAAAGAGCGGGCCTTGAGTCGGAAGCGACCGCAGCACCGCCGCTGTTTCATCATCAAAGAATTGCAGGACTCGCGTATCGGTTTTCTTGCGGCGAAACAAAATCGCCCGTTCCTCCCAATTCACCTTTTCGGCGTCCAGCAGTGCAATGTCCGACTGCGAAGCTCCCAAGTGCCACGCCAGTTGATACAACGCCTTGCGCTCGGCATTCTGCTCGCGGGCAACAATCGCTTGATGTTCTTCCAGAGTGATTGGCCGCTTTTCCCCATGCTCAACTTTCGGCCACTGGCGTTTGACAATCACCGGCCACGGCAGCCAACTCATGTCCAGCGCGAAGTTGTGAATGCGGCGAAGGTAAACATTCGTGGATACCGTGCCCGCTTCCAACACCCGCAAGAAATGTTCGGCGCGTGTTTCGAGCACGGCCCGCTTGCGAATCAAGTCAAACGCCTTGTCCTTGACAGCCACGAGCCAGCGGCGTTGCGTCTCCCCGCCCTTGAGCTTGACCATTTCATCCATGACGTGTTGCCACGTCCGGCTGGCGATTTGCGGGTCAGTGGCGACGAGGTAGGCGCGGGCGATTTGCAGGTTGATGGCGGGTTGCTTCTCCGCTTCATTGCGCGAATGGAAAAGCCGCTCTGCTGTCGCCCTGTCCGTTGTGCGCAAGCTTTCCTGCTTGCCGGTGGCATCGTCGTGAAGGTAGAAGCGTCCCGTCTTCTCTCTCAGGTAGAGTCTGTATCGTTGTCTCATGTCTGTATTCACAGCAATGAGGTTACAACGAATGATTTCTACTCAGTTAGCGAGCAGTGGCCGGATAGTGACCGGATAGTGGGCGGATACTAAGCGAGCAGTGATTTGCTGGCATTTCCGCTGGCACTAGCTTGGGGAGAGAATCCAAACCGCACGGTTCCAACCGTTTCAGTTTGGAGGCGAGGGTCGGAATCGAACCGACGAATGCAGCTTTTGCAGAGCCGTGCCTTACCACTTGGCTACCCCGCCAACAGTGCCGCTAAGATAATTGAGCCGCACCACCGCGCAAGCCTTTACTTTTTCATTCGTTTTTTCCTCGAGTCCCGTCATTTGAGGGTGCCAATTGCTCGCGCCGCGACCTCAATTCCTTCGGCTTGATGATTCCCTCGGGCGTAATTATCCCCGTGATCAACTCCGCCGGCGTCACGTCAAATCCCGCGTTGTAAGCCCCGCTGCCGGAATTCGCCACGCGCACATACTCCCTCCGGCCCGCCACCGTCATGCCCCACGCGCCCAAGACTTCGCCCGCGTCCCGTTCTTCGATCGGAATGTCAAACCCTGACCGCAAGTTCCAGTCAATCGTTGACAACGGAATCGCCACATAAAACGGAATGCCGTGCCGTTTCGCCAACACCGCCTTCGTGTAGGTGCCGATCTTGTTGGCCACCTCGCCCGTGCGTCCCAGCGTCCGGTCGCTGCCCACGATCACCAGGTCAATCCTGCCCCGCTGCATCAAGTGACCGGCGGCGTTGTCCGCGATGATCTGGTGGGAAATTTTTTGTTGCGCCAGTTCCCAAGCCGTCAGTGTCGCGCCCTGGGAGCGCGGTCGCGTCTCATCGCAGTAAACGTGAAATTTCCGCCCGGCCGCCTGCGCGGCATACATCGGCGCAGTGGCGGTGCCAATGTCCACGAACGCCAGCCAGCCCGCGTTGCAATGGGTCAACACGTTCATTCCGGAGCGAATCAATTTCGCCCCGTGCCGTCCGATCGCCTCGCAATGTTGCACATCCTGGTGCGCGAACTCCTCCGCCGCGGCCAGCGCAAGCGTCTGTTGTTCCTCCACGGTTTCGCCGGCGGCCATTGCCAGGCGCACTTGATTCATGGCATTGACCGGGTCAACCGCCGTTGGGCGCGCGTCCTTGAGCACTTGATAAACAGTATCCATGTGCCGCTGAAATTTCCCTGGGTCGCGCCCCGCGAAGGCCCGCGCTCCCTGCGCCAGCCCGTAGGCCGCCGTGGCGCCGATGGCGCCGGCCCCGCGCACGATCATGTCCGTGATGGCGCGCGCCGTGGCGCGAAAATCCGGCGTTGCCACGATCTTAAATTCGTGCGGCAACAGGCGCTGCTCGATCAACCGGACGGAGTTCTTGGCGGCATCGAATGCCACGGTGCGATAATGCCGCGTGCGGTCGCGAACGGTGACGTTCATCGCTGCGAGAAGAAGGCGGATTTATTCATCCCTTGCGCGCCTGCAAGCGCCGCACCTTGGCCCGGATGTTTTTGTATAACGGATGCTGGCGCAAATCGTCCAAGTCCGGGTCCCGCGCGAGCCATTTGAAATCCCGGTAACCCAGGGTGAGCGCTTTTTCCAGAGCCGCCGCCGCCTGGTTGAAATTGCCCGTCAGCGAGTAACTGCACGCGAGGTTGTACTGCACCATCGGGTCCACCGGGCGCAGTTGCGACAACTGCTCGTCCACCTTCAACCCGGCCACGAACTTGCCGCGCCGCGTGTAATCGTCCCCCAGAATTTGCAGCGCCTCCACGTAAGCCGGATCGCGTTTGACCACTCCCTCGAGAAAGCCGATGCTGACGTCCAGTTCAAACTGTTCATCGCGGGTCAATTTTTTCTTCACGCCACTTTTTTCCGGCATACAACGCCGGGATAGTCTTGGACAAATCTTCTTAAGTCAAGATTAGAACAGCCCGATTGCGCAAAATGGCGCAGCTTGACACACGAATCTTCTCTCCCTACCCCCACTCCTCCGTTGTGAGGCGAGGGAATCAGAGCGCGAAAGCTCTGAATTAGAATGGTCAAGATGCGCCCCCGCGAGGTGGGTGCATTTTGGTTTTGGGCGGTAGTTCATATTGGCGAATCGGTTCTCAAAAAAAAATTCGTCTCTCAAGCGATATTAAGCGGTACCAAGCGGTACGAAGCGGTACGCGTTTGCTTCGCCGCCGGTTCAACTGGCCAAAAAGCAACAGTCAAACCGTCAAAGTGGTTTGACTCGCTTTGACTCGGTTTGACCGGAGCGAGTAACCAGCGAAAAATTCCCCGGTTTATGCCGGTACAGAACTCATCGCCCCGGTGTTTAAAGACCGGCAAAGCAAAAACAACGTTGGCGCGTCTTTGGAATATCAAAGGGCACGACCTGCTTGTCCCGCCATAGCGTTCCTCGCGACGGCGGACTGGTTGCGCCTTGGCGTCTTTTTCGACGACGTTCACCCCGCATGGGATGTCAAGGAACAAGCTCCTCTTACTGCTTGGGAAAATACCCCCGACCGAACGATGGCGCAAGAAATTTCAATTCTGAGACCTGATCGGGTGCGCCCCTGGATACTGTTCTTGTTTTGGTAGGGGAAATCGCGCTGCGATTTCCCCGTCGCCGAGCGCAGCGTCAGGCGACGGAACGACAGCCCTGCAAGCACGCGCAACCCGAAGAATTGCGCCGCTTCAATCAGGTTGCCTGGCGGTCGGGCAATCACTCCCGCAAACGCAGCGCGTAGCTTGTGCTCCTTCCGCCGGCTTCATTTCTGGCCAGAATTTTGCGGTCCAGCAAATTACTAATATCCCGTAGCGCGGTGTCGGCGGAACACTTCGTCAATTTCGCCCATTTGGAGCTGGTCAGTTTGCCCTCGAAGCCATCGAGCAGGCGGTTGATGACCTTGCGCTGGCGATCATTGAATGACTCCCCGTTGTGCGTTTTCCAAAACTCCGCTTTCACCAGCACCGCCGCCAGCGTTTTCTCCGACTCGCCGACGGCGCGTTTTAAACAGTTCAAATACCATTCCATCCATGCGGTGATGTCGAGCGTTCCTTTCTGGCAATGTTCGAGAACCGTGTAATAGGTTTTTCGCTCACGCTGAATTTGCGACGACATGCTGTAAAAGCGTTGCGAGGTTTGTTCGCCGCGCGCCAGGGTCATGTCGGCGATGGCCCGCGCGATGCGGCCATTGCCGTCTTCAAACGGATGAATCGTCACAAACCAGAAATGCGCCAGCGCGGATTTAAGCACCGAATCGGTTTCCGGCGGGGAATTATACCACTTGATGAACCCGCCCATTTCCCGCTTCAGCCGCTCGTGGCCCGGCGCTTCATAATGGACGGTTTCACGCCCGATGGGTCCCGACACCACTTGCATGTCGCCGCTCTCCCTGGTCCGCCACGCGCCAGTCACGATGCGGCGCATCCCGCTCCGGCCAGTGGGAAACAGGGCGGCGTGCCAGCCAAACAACCGTTCCTCGCTTAAAGGCAAATCATGCTGCCGCACGGCATCCAGCATGATTTCGACAATTCCCTCCACGTTGCGGTCAATCTGCGGTAACGCGCCAATGTCCAAGCCCATGCGCCGGGCGATGGACGACCGCACCTGCCGGGCGTCCAGTTTTTCACCTTCGATTTCGCTGGTTTTCACGACATCCTGGGTGAGGGTTTGCAAAGTGGCCTCTTCCTGCAACTGGAAACCCAGGGCTTCCATGCGGCCCAGCAGCCGTCCCTGCAAATGGCGCGCCTCGGCCAGAAGACCGGCCAACCTCGCCTCCTGCCAGTGAAATTCCGGCCACTCGTCTAGTTCGTATATATACATCGCACGGTCCATTGACTGCGGACAGGGAAACAGGGCAAAAGCATTCAAATTTTAGCATTTCTGAGCCTTTCTCATTAACACCGCGGCTTTAGCCCGGTGGATAGCCTATCAGAAAGGCTGTTCAGCCGTTTTAACGGCTTACCTGTCATAGAAAAAGCCGTTAAAACGGCTGCGGTCCGTCGGTCCGTCCATGCACCGGGCTAAAGCCACGGTGTTAATCAGATCAGATCTGACTTGGATGCCTCTACTGCGGACATCGTAATGCTTGTTAACCACAATGACAAGATTATTCTCCGCATATTGTGCGGTGAATAAACCCGCTATTCGCCGCACTTATTGCTTCCCGGAAATCCGTTCCATCTCGCCACAATCGGAGGCCACATGGAAAAACATGACCTTTCTCTGCGTAAAATTGATAGAAGCTCTTCAATTCGTTTGCCTCGTGAACAATCTCAGTGGCAGGGTAATAAGCGAAACGGAAAGGGTGAAGGGTTCAAAACATGAAACGCGAACCATTAAACGATTTTTGGCCACGATGAAGCCTTACGTAAAATGCAATTGCGAACATTGCACTGGTCATATTGAATTCGACCCTAAAGAACTTTCGGCTGAAAACAGCCTTATTGCCTGTCCGCATTGTGGGTTGACAACAAGGCTTTCTTTGCCAAACGCCTCAAATTACCAAAAAACTATACTTCATAATCTTGGGATTTTGGATGACGCCTTTCTGACTGGTTTGGACGAGTCTCAAGCTGAACAAACAATCGAGAGCGCAAGGCGTATAGAAGAACATCTATTTGAGCTTCGACGAGATGGATTTATTCGCGTACGCGTATCGAAGGAGATTTATAGCAATTTGTTACGCCTTAACTCTTCGGATTTCCCCACCGCAACATCCCTTCTGGATCACATAAAAACCAATTTGCCAAATATTCTACTGTCAAAGACTTACGGAAAAGCAAAAGCGCATGAGCAGGATGAACGACAAAAGTCGATGCAAGAAGGGAATTATGCACCAGTAATAACAATTTCCGATGTTCCGGAACGACAACTCGATGAACCCGATTCAACCCCAGCTCAAAAGCGTTTCCTTCGTGATCTCGGTGTGCGTGATGAACAGGCCTTGGCAAGCCTTGGGAAGTTTGCCGCGAGCGAACTGATAGAGAAGTTGCTTGAAGGCCGTTAAACGGGGGTCTCCCCGTTATTCGCGCAGAGGCGCGGAGGGCGCAGAGTCGAAAGAAATAGAGCTTTTCTCTGAGGTCTCCGCAGCTCTGCGCGATAAATAACGGTTTGCGTATCGGCCTGAAATCAGGCATTTTGTCTCCAGCCGAAACTGCGGGCCCGGATGACTCTCTGTTCCGGCGAACAAGAAACTTAACGGAAAGCAATTTTATGCCGCAGGCAATCATGGACCCGGAGGAAGTGAGGCGCTTCGCCCAGGAATTGAAAAAATTCAACGCGGATTTGCAGAATGGCATGGCCTCGCTCCAGGCGCGCTTCGGCTCGCTCGGGGACACCTGGCAGGACCAGGAACAGACCAAGTTCGCCGAGGAATTCAAGCAGACGATGAAGGCGCTCAAGAAGTTCATCGAGGTTTCCAACCAGCACACGCCCTTCCTGTTGCGCAAGGCGCAGCGCATCGAGGAGTATTTGAACCAGCATTGAAGCATGGCGACCCGCAGCAACGTCACCTCGGTCGAGGCCATCGAGTCTTTCCGCGCCAGCCTGATCCTCTACCAGGCCAAGGCGCGGGCGACGCTCGAGGAGATCGCCGCCGAGATCACCCGCACGCGCAACTGGATCGCCGGCACCCAGCGCGCGCAGTGGGACGGCGTGGCCAAACGGCGCCGGCGTGAACTGGAGGAGGCGCAGGCGGCGCTCTTCGGTTCCAAAATGTCCACGATCCGCAAAGTCACCGCCGCCGAACAAATGGCGGTCACCAAGGCCAAGCGCGCCGTGGAGGAGGCGGAGAACAAATTGCGCGTGATCAAGCGCTGGGACCAGGATTTTGACAACCAGACCGGCCCGCCCACGCGGCAGATTGAAAAATTGCAAGCCGTGCTCTCGGATGATTTAAGCCGCGCGATCATTCTGCTCACGCAAACGGTCGCCACGCTCAACGCCTACGCCGGCATGATTGCGCCCTCGATTGATCCCGGCTCCGGCCAGCCCGCCGGCGGTCAACCGGCGGAGGACGCTGGAGTCGCAACCGAACCCGCTGCTTCGGAAGCCGCAGGCTCTGCCGGTGCTGAAGTTAAGAAAGGGGCCGCATGAGTTTGCGCAACGATGGAACCCGGTTGCAGATGATCACCAAGGAGTTGGTGCTCAAATGGCGCGACACGACGGAATATTGGCAGGACGCGAAAGCCGCCGAGTTCGAGCACACTTACATTGACGAACTTCAGGCGAGCGTGGACACGGCGGTCATTGTCATCGAGCAACTGGACAAGTTAATTTTGAAAATCAAGAAAGACTGTGAGTAAACATCCGGGGGTAAAACAAACGCTGGAACTTTTGGACGGCCTGAAAGCGGCGGTGCGCGACTTCGCGGCGAGCGAGGAGAAGCTGGAATACGAATTCCGCGTCAAGCTGGGCCGCGAACGCCAGCGTCGCGAGGAGGCGGAAGCGGAGGAAGCGCAGCGGCAGGCCGCCGACCTGGCCCAGGCGGAGGCCGATTTCCAAGCCGCGAAGGACGTGGTCGAAGCGAGATTCACGCGGCGCAAGGCCCGGATCAACCGCGCGCGCACGGCGAGCAAGGAGCAGACCCAGGAACGAATCGAGGCCCGCACCGGCACGCGAAAATACGAGTTGCAAAAGGCGCTCATCGAAGCGGAGCACACGCGTGACGCCGCCCTCGCCGCCGCCGCCACAAACTCCGAGGAATTCAACGCCAGTCTGGCGGGCGAACTGGCGGCATTGGAGTCGCTGGAAAAAAAGGCGCGCAGCGCGTTTCGCGGTTACTGGACTTTCCGCAAATTCCTCACCCACGCGCGTGAAGAGGCCACGGCCAATCTCTCGTCCAACGAGAATCAATTGTTGAACGAACTTCGCGAACTGCTCAATAAAACGGACGCTGATCTTGGCCGGTTTCGCAAGCAAATCATTCCGCTGATCTTTAGCTTTCTGCCGGTCTGGCTGCTGGTGTTATTGAGCGCGACGCCGTTCGTCTTGCAGCATTTCGGCGTTCTCTCTTGGTCGCAAACGGGCGCGATTGGCGCCGGCGTCGTGGCCGCGGTGGTGGTGCTGGCGCTTTATTTCATCGGCCTGAGCCGGGGCGGCTCGGCCGGGCGGGCGATCGCGGCCGCGCTCGGCAAGGCGCGCAAACTTCACGCCGCCTGCCTCGACAAATCCGAGGCGCATTACCTGCTCGACGGCGAGCGCATCCATAATGAATTCACCGCCGGCACGGAAAGGATTGACGCCGAATTACAGCTCGCGCTCAAGGACGCCGGCGCCCAGCGCGGCACCTTCCGTGAGCAGATTGATGATAAAACCGTCCGCATCGCGGGCAAAAACGAGCGGTTGCACCGCGAGCAACTCGCGGAGGTCGAACACCGCCACGCCGTGCGGAGTGAAATGGTGGAAAAGGCCGGGCAATTGAGAAAACACCAATTCGCCAAAGTCTTCGACGAGCGCGCCGGGAAGATCAACCAGGAATTGGAGCGCCTCTGGCAGACGCTCGAAGCGGAATGGCTGGCAAAGACGCGCCCGATTTATGCCGCGCTTGCCGCCGCGCGGGTCGAGGCGGACAAATTGTTTCCGCCGTGGGACCCCAAACTCCTTACCGAGTGGATCCCGCCGAAGAAATTTGAGCACGCGGCGAAGTTCGCGGAACTCGCCGTGGACGCCACCAAGCTCAACGAAACCGCGCCCACGGACAAGCGTCTCGCGCTGCCCGGCCCGGCGCGGCTCAACGTGCCGCTGCTGCTGACCTATCCCGAGCAGGGCTCGATTCTATTTGAAACGGCCAACGCGGGACGTGAACACGTAATTGGCGCGCTGAACAATATTATTTTGCGCCTGCTGGCCACCGCGCCGCCGGGCCGGCTGAGCTTTACGATTATTGATCCCATCGGGCTGGGACAGAATTTTGCCGGCGCGATGCACCTGGCGGATTACGGCGAGCAACTCATCAACAGCAAAATCTGGACACAATCCGCGCAAATCGAGCAGAAGCTCGCCGACCTGAATGAACACATGGAAAAAGTCATCCAGATGTATCTGCGCAACGAATATGAAACCATCGCGGAATACAACGAGGCGGCGGGCAATATCGCGGAGCGGTATCAATTTCTGGTCGTCGCGGATTTCCCGGTGAACTTCAGCGAACTGGCGGCGAAGCGGCTGTTGAGCATCGCTTCGAGCGGCGCGCGCTGCGGCGTTTACACGCTGATTCATTGGGACCATCGGCATCCCGCGTTGCAGGATTTTGTGCCGGAAGAATTGCGCAAGGCCGCCGTCTGCATCAGCAGCAAGGGCAACGATCTCATCCTGACGGGCAAGGCCATGATGGGAACGAACCTGTCGCTCGACGCGCCGCCGTCGCCGGAGTTGGCGACAGAGTTTACGCATCTGGTGGGCCGGAGCAGCCGGGATTCCAGCCGGGTCGAAGTGCCGTTCGCGCAGGTCGCGCCGGCGGATGAAAAATTGTGGAGCGAGGAAACCACGAGCGAAATGCGCGTGCCCATCGGCCGGACGGGCGCGACGAAGTTGCAATATGTCGCCATCGGCAAAGGCACGCGCCAGCATGTGTTGATTGCCGGTAAAACGGGTTCGGGCAAATCCACGCTGTTCCATGTGATGATCACCAATCTCGCGTTGTGGTGCAGCCCCGAGCAGGTGGAATTTTACCTGGTGGATTTCAAGAAGGGCGTCGAATTCAAATGTTACGCGGCAAAAAGACTTCCGCATGCGCGCGTCGTGGCCATCGAGAGCGACCGGGAATTCGGGCTGAGCGTCTTGCAGCGCGTGGACGATGAATTGAAGCGGCGCGGCGATTTGTTCCGCAAACTCGGCGTCCAGGACGTGGCCGGCTACAAACGCTCGGGCGGCACGGAGCCGATGCCGAGATCGTTGCTGATGATTGACGAGTTTCAGGAATTGTTCACGGAGGATGACAAAATTTCGCAGGGATCGTCGGTGTTGCTCGACCGGATCGTGCGACAGGGCCGCGCGTTCGGCATCCATGTGATTCTGGGTTCGCAGACTTTGGGCGGCGCTTATACCGTGGCGCGCACCACCCTGGGCCAGATGGTCATCCGCATCGCGCTCATGTGCAACGAAGCCGACGCGTATCTCATCATGGACGACAGCAATCCCGCGCCGCGCCTGCTGACGCGGCCCGGTGAGGGCATTTACAACGACATGGCGGGCGCGCTCGAGGGGAACAGCCCGTTCCAAACCGTGTGGCTTTCCGACGAGGTGCGCGATGAATATCTGGACAAGGTCCAGGCGCACGCGTTGCAAAGCAAAAAGAATTACGAAGGCCCGATTGTTTTCGAAGGCGATGCGCCGGCGGATGTGCGCGAGAACCGGTTGTTGCACCATTTGCTCGAAGCGGAATCCGTCAAACCCGCGGTTTCGCCGCGCATCTGGCTGGGCGCGCCCAACTCCATCAAAGGCCCGACGGAAGCGATTTTCCACCGGCAGAGCGGCAACAACATGCTCATCGTCGGCCAGCGCGAAGAAGCAGCGCTGGCAATTCTGTCGCTCGCGCTGGTAGCGCTCGCGGCCCAATTCCCTCCGGGCCGCGCGGAGTTCATCCTCTTCGACGGCACTGCGCCCGGTTCGACGCAGCGCGACTATCTGGAGCGCATCGTACGCGCCATCCCCCACAAACTGACCGTGGCCAAAAACAGCGACCTCGCCGACATCATGAACGGCCTGACCGAGGAAATGAAAAAGCGCACGGAAGCGGACCGCGGCAACGAAGCGCCCGCGACCTTTCTCCTGTTCCACGGTTTGCAAAAAAATAACAAACTCAAACAGGATGACGATTTTGGCTTTTCATCCGAAGCCGGCGCGAGTCCCGCCGCGCAGCTCAATCAAATCATTTGCGAAGGAACGAGTCTCGGGTTTCACGTGATCGCCACTTGCGACACTTATAACAACGTGAATCGTTTTCTGAGCAAGAAGGCGTTCACCGAATTCGAGATGCGCGTGCTTTTCCAGATGAGCGCGAACGATTCAGCTAATCTGTGTGACAGCCCCAAGGCCGGCACGCTCGGCCTGCACCGCGCGCTTTTTTATAATGAACAGGAAGGCTATCTGGAAACCTTCCGCCCCTACGCGCTACCTGACAACGAATGGATAGAGCAAGCGGAGAAGAATTTGCGGCGCTTGTTGAGCGCCGGGAATTTATAAACGTGCGAATCCCGGGAACCCCGTTTGGTGTCCACGCTTTAGCGTGTTCCCAGTTCCTGACAGCCTAAAGGCTGGACACCGAACACGATTGTTCAGTTCGCTCGATCAAAACTGATCCTCCTTCTCCTTGAACAAAATATTAAACGTCGTCAACGAGCCGTAGCTCTTGGTGATGTATTGTTGCATTTCGACTTTTTCGCCGTCGGTGAGTTTTTCGTGGGCGTTGATCTTTTGTTCGAGCACGCGGAGGTTGTTTCTGAGCATCACGATTTTATGGAAAAAGGTTTCCAGCGGGACTTCCTTGGGCTGCAACGCCGTGTCTGCGGGATGGAGCACCGCGCGGCCTCCATGCCAGCGCTGGCCAAGTTGTTCGATGACGGAATCCGGTTTCTCGAGGCCGAGTTCCCGGATTGCGGCTTGCACGGTTTGATTTATGAATTGCGCGAGCGGCACGTCCAGCCCGTTCACGGCCGCGTGGGGTTCGGCGGGTTCCAGGCCGCTCGTCTCCGGTGCGATGGTGCGCCGGGCGTCGTTAAAAAGAAGGTCGGCGGTTTGCTCGGCGACGGCCTTGACGACCCCGACGCCGTATTGCGGATGACGGACTTTCTGGCCGATGTGTAACGCTTGGATTTGCATGGGCAAATCGTAGCGGCGCGGTTTGATCCAGCAACCGTGAAAAGGAATTTGTCAACCACGGATGGGCACAGATGAACACGGATTTGAAAATACTCCTTTAACCAAAATCAAAATGATGCGCCCCCTTCGTCTACGCCCTCCGTATCCGTGTCCATCCGTGTCCATCCGTGGTTAAACATTTTTTGGGTTGCTTTTCGATTGCCAGAACGGTGCTGGTCGCTAGGTTATTGTCCAGGAAAAATCATGGCGAAAAGCGCGACATACTGGAATCGGCTGGGGTTCGAGCGCGAGCTTTGGCAGAAGGGGATGACGCTCGTCGCGGGGGTGGATGAGGCCGGCTGCGGGCCGCTCGCGGGACCGGTGGTGGCGGGCGCGGTTTTATTTCCGCACGGCTGGCTCGCGACGGGATTGGATCCGCGCCTGCGCGGCCTGAATGACTCGAAGCAACTTACCGAGGAGCAACGGGAGAAATTTTATTCCATCATCACCACGCATCCGGACATTCGTTTTGGAATTGCGGTGGTGGAAGTGGAGCTGATTGATCGCCTCAATATTTTGCGGGCGTCGCATCACGCGATGGACCTGGCGCTGGCGCAATTGCAACCCGCGCCGCAGCATGTGCTGGTGGACGGCCGCCCCGTGAAAACCATGCGCTTCCCGAACACGCCGCTGGTGGCGGGGGACGCGCGCAGTTATTCGATCGCCGCGGCGAGCGTGCTGGCCAAGGTGACGCGGGACCGGCTGATGCTGGCCTATGACGCGCAGTATCCCGGTTACGGATTCGCCGGGCACAAGGGCTACGGCACGCCGCAACATCTCGCGGCCATCACGGAGCGCGGGCCGTGCCCGATTCATCGGAAAAGCTTCGCGCCGTTCCGCACGCAGGCGGTGGAATTGGATTTGTTTGATCAAGAATCATGACCAATGGCGAGCGCATATACGGTTTTGAAATCGTCTTCAACGATGAATGCCCGTTGCAGTGCTTCTCGTCAAAATCCGCCGGAGTGAGCCTTCACCTTTTTAACACTCGGCACAACCTACTAACGTTGATGGTATCGGTAAAAGAGCCGGCTCGAAATAGGAGCTACCTGCTGAAGGGAATCCGGCCGGGCGATAAATTGCGTTTCCGGTATCTTCAAACGACGAAAAGAAAATCGCAGACCATTCGCGCCCTAAAGGGCCTTGGCAGAAAGACCATTATTTACAATTTGAAGCCAGGTTACCGACTCGGCCTCGATGTTTTTCTAAAAGACGGGGGAAAATGGCGGACTTCCCATCCAGACAAAGGCGGTTTTAGCTTTATCCTTGGCAATGTGCCAAATACACATGCCAGGGCCTTCTTAATGGCGGGAAACGAAAAGGAATATTGGCATTGGCAATTGGATGATCTTTATCCTGGAGATGGGATAAAGCTGCGCGTTGTACAGACCAATTGGTGCGATGAGCCGCCAAAGGTAAAGTGGCTGAGTTGACGTTCACCTGTGAATGAAAATCTGGGAAAAGCTTCGCGGTTATTGCAAGCCCGACACAAAGCCACTCTCCCAGCGGCACGGCGAGTTGGGTGAGCGCACGGCGAAAAGGCATCTTCGCAAGCTGGGCATGAAATTTCTGGTGGCGAATTTCAAGTCGGAGCGCGGGGAAATTGACCTGGTGTTTCGAGATGGCGATTGCCTCGTGTTCGTGGAAGTGAAAACGCGTTCCTCGGAGGATTGGGTGCGACCGGCGAGCTACGTGGATGCGCGCAAGCGCAGGTTGTTATCCCAGACGGCGCTGGATTATTTGAAGCTGATCAAAAATCCCGAGGTAAAGATCCGGTTTGATATTGTGGAAATTTTGCTGAACGACGGCGCGGTCAAGGAAGCGCGCCATTTGCCGAACACGTTCAAGATGTCAAAGCCTTATCGCTACGGCTAAGGAATTTTTGATTTTTGATTGGCGATTTTTGATTGGGGAAAGATCAGATTATGAACGAACAGCAACTTAAACAACGGACCAAGGAGTTTGCGCTGCGAATTTTGAAGCTGGTCGGCGCGTTGCCGAAGACAATCGAGGGGCGCGCGATTGCCAATCAATTGGTTCGCGCCGGAACTTCGGTCGGGGCAAATTATCGCGCGGCATGCCGCGGACGCTCCCGAGCCGATTTCATTGCGAAGCTCGGAATTGTCGAGGAAGAGGCGGACGAAAGCGCATTTTGGCTGGAAATCATCATAGACGGCGGGATGTTGAAGAAAAGGAGGTTCGAATCGTTATTAAAGGAAGCCAACGAACTTGTCGCCATCATGGTTGCATCCAGAAAATCCGCCACGAATTGAATTCCCCAATCAAAAATCGCAAATCAAAAATCAAAAATGTCAAAGGTGTTCTCCGGCCATGACATCCGTCTCTTTCAGATCCAAAGAAAAAGGCTCAAGCGGCATCGGTTCATCGTGGCTGAGATAATTTTCGCACAGCTTGAAAAAATCCGCTTCGGTGGTGACGCGGCGGATGTCATGCAAAAATTTGCCGGTGGGTTCGATGCCAAGGCCGATGTAGTTGAGGTATTTCTTCATCTTTTGAATGTGCGCCGCCTCATGAATGTGCGGCGGGCGCACGGTTTCATAGAGGGCGCGGACGTAATCCAGCACTTCACGACCGGTGGGGATGAAGATGGGTTCGCCGCGTTGATACTGGCGGATTTGCTGGAAGAGCCAGGGATTGCGGATGACCCCGCGACCGATCATCAAGCCGCGCGCGCCGGTGAGGTCGAGAACTTCCTGCGCCTTGCGCGCGGAATAGACATTGCCGTTCGCGAGCACGGGACAGGCAACGGCGGCGACGGCGCGCGCGATGTAATCGTAATGGACTTCGGTGCGATACATCTCTTTGACGGTGCGGCCATGGACGGTCAGCAGATCGAGGGAATGCCGCGCGAAGATGGGCAGAAGTTCGTCAAAAACCTCGGCGGAATCGAAGCCGAGACGCGTCTTGACGGTGAATTTGACGGTGACGGCGTCGCGCAACGCGCCGAGAATGGCGTCAATGCGCCTGGGTTCCCGCAACAATCCGCCGCCGGCGCATTTGCGATAAACGACCGGCGCGGGGCAGCCAAGATTCAAGTCCACGGCGGCGATGGGATATTGCTGCAATTCCTTCGCGACGCGGACGAGCGACGGGATGTCGTTGCCGATCATCTGGGCGACGACGGGTTTGCCGGTGGGATTTTTGGTGATGGATTCGAGAATCCATTTTTCAAGGTGCGAAGTGGCATGGACGCGGAAATATTCCGTGTAATATACATCCGCGCCGCCGTAGGCCGCCATGAGTTTCCAGAACGGCAGGTCGGTGACGTCCTGCATCGGCGCCAGCGCGAGGATGGGCACGGTGCCGGTGAGGAGTTGGTTAAGTTCGTCAGCGTAAGTCATGGCTATTCACGCGGAGCAATGCTCCGCGCTCCAATCCAGCTTTGGATTAATTTTGACAATCACTCCAATTTACTTGAACTGCGGATGTTGTTGCAACTTTTCCAGCGTGTCTTTCGTCAACGGGGCCTGGCGATAGATCGGTTCCCACATTGGTTCGGCGCTGGTGGATTTGCGGACGCGCTGGAGCCATTGCGTGTCGAGGGGGTCGGTGATTAAATCCAATGTGTTCGCGGCGATGGTGGTTTCCTCCTTTTCGCCGGTGGCGTGGCCCGCGCCGACAAAAAATCCCGCGAGCAATAGCGACACGCGAATCATGTTGCTGCGAGTATAAGTGGGCATGGCGCACGGGCGCGCGGGATCGAGGAAGCGGAACAAATTGGCGAACAACGGCTGGGTCCACATGGCGGGGTTCCTCGCGGGAGAAAAAGCGTCGAACAAAATGCTGTGTGGATTGCGGATTGTGGATTGCGGATTGCGGATTATTGAGGGGAAATCGCCGAGGTGGAGTTCCCACGTCACTGTACGGTTGCCGTCGGTGAACTGGGAGTGATGTTCGCGGAGGAAATTTCGGACGGCGGTTTCGTAATCGCTGAAGTAGCCAAGAGCGGCGGCGTTTGCGAGGGCGAATTCGAGCGCTTCGAGAGTGTGATCGAAGCTGATGATGCGCAGAGGGCAACGGCTGTCGCGCGTGGCGCGGAGGACGGTGAGGACGTTCGCGGCCGCGCCGAGGCCGACGTCCCAGATGACAAATTCGCCGGTGTGCGCGGCGAGTCGCTCGCAGAGGCGCAGTTGTTTTACATAAAGCGCCTCGGCCTCAGCGACGGGGCCAATGACCGGGTGAAACGTCTCGCGATGAGCGAGCGAATGGACGCTATGAACACCGTTGACGAGTTTGACGATCTTATAATTGGCAGTTGGCGGCACAGTGCATTTTGAAGCATCAAGGCGGGCGGAGGCAAAGCCTAATCAACCTCCGAAAGGCAAAGATTTTTTGTTCGGTTTTGCGTGTCGGCGGGGCTTTACTAGCGAAAGTATATGACGGAGAGCCAACAATTGCTGGCGGATTATGTGAGCCACGGCTCGGAAACGGCGTTCCGGGAATTGGTGGCGCGCTACATCAATTTCGTTTATTCCACCGCATTTCGGCTGGTGGGTGGAGACGCGCACCTGGCTGAGGACGTGACCCAAATGGTTTTCATCGGGCTGGCGCGAAACGCGCGCTCGCTGTCCGGCGAAGTGATGTTGGGCGGCTGGCTGCATCAACATACCTTTCACATGGCCACCAAGTCCGTGCGCGCCGAGCGCCGCCGTCAATCCCGTGAAAGCGAGGCTGCACAAATGAATGCCCAACACGATGACTCCGGGGCCGGGTTGCGGGAGGTCGCGCCGTTGCTTGATGAAGCCATCACGCAGCTTGGCAGCGAGGACCGCACGGCGATATTGCTGCGCTTTTTCGAGCAACGCGATTTCCGCGCCGTTGGCGCGGCGCTGGGCAGCAACGAAGACGCGGCGCGCATGCGCGTGAACCGCGCCCTCGAAAAACTCCACTCCATCCTCAAGCGCCGAGGCGTCACGCTTTCAGTGGGAGCCTTGGGAACGGCATTGACCGTGGAAGCCGTCACCGCCGCACCCGCCGGACTGGCCGTCACCGTGGCTGGCACCGCTCTCGCCAGCATCAGCATCGGCGGCGGCGCGACCGCAACACTGCTAAAACTTATGACACTTACAAAAATTCAAACCGGGATTATCAGCGCGATTATCGTTGTCAGCATCGTTGCACCAGTGACGATTCATCACCAAGCGGAAATGAAACTCCGCGCGAAGGATGCCGCTTGGCAACTGCAGAATGAGCAACTCGCGGCACTGACCGCCGAAAATTCTCGCCTCTCAAATCTGGTGTCTGAGGCGGGCAACGCGCAGAGTCTCTCACAACAGCAACTGAAGGACCTGCTTAAATTGCGAAGCGAAGTGTCCGGATTGAAAGCCCAATTAACGAACGCGGCCAAAATTTCCTCGTTTGCAAAGAAACAGACGGAGACATCGTCCTCACCGCTTGATCCGCAGGAAGAGGAGCGAGAGCAAGCCCTGTTGCAGCAACAGGCCATCGCCAAAATGCACTATTCAAGCAGCTGGGGCTTGGCACTCCTCTTATACTCAAGTCAAAATAATGGCCAGTACCCGGCGAGTCTAAGCCAGGCATCGGCCTTTTTGCCGGAGGACCGCAAGGAGGAAACTCTGCTGGCAACCAATCAGTTTGAACTGGTTTATCAAGGGCCGGAAAAAGGGATTACCAATCCATCGTCCACCATTGTAATAAGGGAATTGCCGGTTGCCGGGTCAACCACAAGAGCCTACGGCTTTGCCGATGGCCATAGCGAAATCCACATGGAGAAAAGTGGCGACTTCACCTCCTATGAATCGCAACACATCATCAATGCAACAAGTAATCAGTGAGCGTGTGTTTGAAAAGTACTGTTCGGTGTCCAGCCTTCAGGCTGTCCGCGGCGGGGAACACGCTAAAGCGCGGACACCAAGCGAAGCCGATCCCCCAAAGGCACAATCAAACTGTCTTTTCAAACGAACTCTGAGACCGTTTGAAATCACAATTGCTTCATCGCATTATCCAACGCGGCGTAGAGCTGATTCATCGTGGCCTCGGTTTCGTCGCCCATGTTGGAGAGGCGGAAGGTGGTGCCTTTGATTTTTCCGTAACCGCCATCAATGAGGAAACCCTGGTCTTTGACCAGCTTCTGCAATTTCGCCACGTCAACGGTGCGACCGCCGGGCTTCGCGCCATTGTTGACGCAAGTCAGCGTGACCGACTCAAAACCTTTTTCGGGGAATAGAGTGAAACCGTGCTTCGCCGCCCAGGCGTGGGTCAATTGCGCAAGCTTCGCGTGGCGCGCAAATCGGGCGTCCAGTCCCTCGGCGAAAAATTCGTCCAGCTTGGACGCGAGCGCATAAACATGCCCGATGCTCGGCGTGCTGGGCGTCATGTTGCCCTCGGCGTTTTTTTGGAATTCCACGAAGTCAAAATAATAGCCGCGATCCTTGACCGTGGCGGCCTTGGCCAGTGCCGCCGGGGAACAGGCAAAGACCGCGAGGCCGGGCGGCATTGCGAAGGCCTTTTGCGTGCCGGCCAGGAGCACGTCAATGCCGAGGGCGTCGAATTCAATTTTCGTCGCGCTGAGCGAACTCACGGCGTCAATGATGAACATGACGCCGGGATATTTTTTCTTGAGGGCGGCGATCTCGGCGAGCGGGCTCATCACGCCCGTGGAAGTTTCGTTATGGATGAGCGTGAGGGCGTCGAACTGGCCGGTGGCGAGCTTGGCGTCAATTTGCGCGGCGCGGATGGGCGAGCCCCAATCCACCTTGAGGCCCTCGGCCGGCTTGCCGCAGCGCTGGGAGACATCGAGCCATTTGTCGGAGAATGCGCCGCACATGCAGTTGAGGACCTTCTTCGTGACGAGATTGCGGATGGCGCCTTCCATGACGCCCCACGCGGAAGAGGTGCTGAGATAGACGAGTTGCTTCGTGTAAAGCAGCGATTGCAACTGCGGCTGAATCCTGGCGTAGAGGTCTTTGAAACCCTGGCCGCGATGGCCGATCATGGGCGAAGAAAACGCGCGAAAGGTTTTTTCGCTGACTTCGACCGGTCCCGGAATATGGAGTTTGACGTGCGTCATAAGAGCTTGTGAATTATTTCACAAGCAGGGCTGAAAATCAAGTTGTTTGTATTCCGTATTATATCTGATAATTACAAACCAAGACAAAACCGCACAGCGTTCTCCACTTTCTCCAATACGGCGCTGGAAACTTTGACCGTCGCCGGTTCGCCGAAACGGCTCGGGTCGAGCGCGCGTATCTGGAAGCAAAGAAAGACTGTTTCGGCTGGCAAGCCCGTTTCCGCAGAGGAGAGCCTGACATTGGTCGGATAATCGCGGGTGATATTTGCGCCTTTGGTTCCCACCACGACCGTAATGACCAAAGGCAGGCGATTGATGGCATCCGCTGAAATTACCAAGACCGGCCGCCGACCAGATTGTTCCCGCCCCTCAACCGGATTCAGATTGACCAGATAAATTTCACCACGCTGAATGGCCATCAGTCATTTCCCAACCGGTCGGTTTCGGTATTGCGAAAATCCGCGTTAATCAGGTTAAGCTCTCGCTGGATTTCGGGATCGGCAGCCATGGCAGATAGTTCCGCGCCCGAAGCATCAGAAGGGCTGGCTATGGCGACCCGAGCCTGATGCACAAGGCGTTCCAGGATGCTCAGTTGAGCTTCGGTTGGAAGTCTCGAAAATTCCTTTTCGATTATGCTGAAAGCCGGTGTTTCCATTTCCCTACGCTATCATTATCTGCGGATTTAAGCGAGTTGATTTTTAAATTGCGCGCAGAAAATAAATGGAATAATCAACTTTCACCTGGCTATTCCAAAGCCTGACTTATATTTTTGGCATCGTCGTCATTAGGATTCGCCCTCAACAGGCTATCAATCATTTTTCTGGCGTAGATTCGATCATCCCCATCGCTCAAGCCGCATATAATCGCCGTGTTCAAATACACTTCGCGGGAACGATCCATTTTCTCCTGATTTTCAGGAAGCTTCACAAATAACTCACCCATCGACTTTATGCGATCCTTGGCCGGTCCGAGCGAAGCATCATCACCGGACTGGCGAATGGTTAGAGCGACGAGCATGATGTTCGCAGATACATTATCCGGCTCAAGTTTAAGAGCGGCCTGCGATTGTTCGGTGGCTTTGTCCCATTTCTTCTGCTTTGAGAGTATCTTCGCCATTATTAAATGATTGCGCGCGGAATCACTGTGTTTGAGCCGCGCTTCACACAGCACAAGGAGTTCGTCTAGCGACGATGATTCAACGGAAAAACCGAATAAACCATCCCAGGACTGCTCACGATCTGGGCCTAAAGCCACCGCCCTCCGGAAGTAATCAGCCCCTTTTTGTTGCGACCCTCCAAACAAAACGGTAAGCAGACCAAGATTTTCCAGCGCGCCGGAGGCGATTTTTTTGTCCGGGTCCGATGAAAGATTTTCCAGTTTGGACATCGCCTCGTGGATGAATTTCCGGGCGGAATCCGACAATAGCTCAGGGGTGAAATTAGTCGGACTAGCGCTATTCAAAAACTCGCCCGACCATTCAAAGTATGCTGCCATACTGATGTATTTGTAATCTTTCGGCTTCAGTTCCGCAGCCTTGCGAAGATCCGCCGCGCTTGCCTTGTTTAAATAGGCCACCCCAAGGGATTTATTGTTGAGGCCGGCGTGGTCGCGGATATGCCGCCAAAGGCAATTTCTCCAATTCGATATTTGAGTGTACTCGGCGTGCAGGGCAAATACTTCCGATTCCTTCTTGCCGAGGGCAACGGCGCGCTCAAAACATCGGGATGCTTCACGATCTTTCTCTTCCGAAGCCTTGAGAGCGTCCAACGACGGGTGAAAATCCAAGACGGCCTGCGGAATTGGAAGACCAATTTGAAACGAGGCATTTTCCGGCAACAACAGGTTCTGCGACCTCGTCTCCAGTTCAAGTCCTAGAGCGGCCCAGCACTTCCATTCATTCGAAGAAACCAAAACCGCCTGCCGGTAAGAAACCATCGCTTCATCGTTTTTATCCAAGCTTCCGAGCGCCTCGCCAAGGTAACTTAGCAGCAGTCCATTTTTTGGCTGAGTTTCCAATCTGGTTCGACAAAGCTGTTCACTCTTGCGCCAGTAAATTTCCGCGTCGTTAGTCAGGTCATTCTTATTCAGCAGAAATGCCAGACGCAAACTCCCTTGAATGTCATCCGGTTGTTTTCTTAATTCCTCCTGCTGTCTTGCGATTTCATCTGGCAACCCCAGGCCATCGGCAATCCACAACTCAAGCCCGTTGAAATTATATTGAAACTGAACGCTAAGGTTCATCGCTGGATACAGCGCAAGCTCACGTAATCTTTCTTTGCCACGGCGCGGCGCATCCGCGTGCGAAGAAAGCACAACCGTAAGCATGACTGCCAGCATCACGGCGAGAATTATCCTCTTCAGCTTCATTCCATCTCGATTTATACTGATAGGTTACGCGACCAGCAATCGCCCTCGAGGCTGCGGGATTTCACTGCCGTCCTCCCTGGCCGTCTTGATCCAGAATCTGATCGCGGCTTCGGCACTTTTAATGGCTGCTGCACGGCTGGCGCCATGCGCCATGCAACCAGGGAGTTCGGGCACATCCACCACGTAGGCGTCGTCCTCCACGCTCCACCAGATGATCATTTCGTAGGCATTCGGTTTCATAACAATTTGTAGTTTGCCAGAATTTTTCTAACTTGTCGAACCTGATACGGCTTGGCCTTGGAACCTTCGCGTTGGAGATTGAGCCGTTCCATCACTCCAGATTGCGTAAAAATGTGGTGACTTCCCGAAATGCGCATCCGAAAACCCTTTGCCTGGAGTAGATGGCATAGTTCGTCGAATCGGATGTTTGCGTCGGACTCGCCCCGTAAAAGTTTTTCCAAAGTTTTTTCAACGCTCATTGTAGGCCGATTTCAAATCCCGTTTACGCACGCGCGATTTTCGATTGCCACTATCCTCGACTTTTTAGTGTGCATGTCAACCCCAAGGTGAAACGCGATCTGGCGCACCTCAATTCTTCATCTACCCATTTTCGCGCGGAACCCTGCGGCGGCATCGGCGGGGGCCTGGTGGTGTCCGGGGAGGCCAAGTTCGCGTTTGGCGCCGTCCTCGCATTTTTCTTTTTAAATATTTGTCCAGTGCGCACATTGCCTGCGACTAATGGGTGATGGCGGGAATTATGAACGAGCAATCGGAACAGCTCTGCGATCTGGCCAAGGCGGGCGACCTCTCGGCGGCGTCCGAGTTGGTGACGCTGCATTATCAGAGGATTTACGCGTTCTTCCGGCGCGGTTGCGGGAACGACGAGGACGCGAAGGATTTGACCCAGAAGACGTTCTCGAAGTTGTGGGCGGCGCTGCCCTCGTATCAGGGGCGGTCCAGTTTTTCGACCTGGATTCATGGCATCGGCCACCATGTCTATGTGGACTGGCGGCGAAAGGGAAATCGGCTGGAGCCGCAAACCGATGAATGGTGGGAAACGTGCGTGGCGGAGGGTCCAAGCCCTTCCGAGGACGCCACGAGCCGCGATCTGGCGAAGCGGTTGCACGCCATGGTCGCGCGCTTGGATGAGGGCCGCCGGGAAGTGGTGCATCTGCATTATTACCAGGGGCTCTCGATCAAGGAGACCGCCGAGGTTTTGGGCGTGGCCACGAGCACGGTGAAATACCGGTTGCGCGGGGCGCTGGATGAATTGCAACAAATCAAAATTGAAAAAGGCAAAATTTATGAATGAAGAACAAATCGAACAACTCCTGCGCCAGGCGCCGCCCATCCGGACGCCGGAAGATTTGCTGCCGAAGCTGAAACGGGACATCCGGTTGCCGCGCGTGGAGATTGGTGAAAGAAATTTACGTCCGGCGCCATCGTGGTTCAAGCGCTGGATGCCCGCGCTCGCGTTCGGAGTGGTTTTTTTGAGCTGCCTGGTGGCCATCGGGGTGCAGGCGAACCTGATCGCGGAATTGCGGCGTCAGAATGAGGAGTTGCGGGCGGCGACGCAGAATCTGGAGGCGCTGCGCGCGGAGAATGGAGAGTTTCAACGGTTGACGCTGGAAAACAGCCAACTTGATCGGCTGCGCAAAGACAATGCGGAATTGCAAAAACTCACCGCGGAGATCGCGCAATTGACGCCCGGTGTGAAAGGCATGACTTCGCTCCGCGCGCAACACGAACAACTCGTGGCCGCAGCCGGCCAAAAGGCTGCCGAGCCAGACCAGAGCGCTGATTTCTTTGCGGAGGCAAAGGCGCGGGCGGAGCGGATTCAATGTGTGAATCACCTCAAGCAGCTTGGGCTGGCAGTAAGAATTTGGGCCGGCGATAACAACGACAAGTGCCCGCCGGATTTGATTTCCATGACTAATGAAATGAACAATCCCGTCATTCTGCAATGTCCCACCGACAAATCCCATAATGTGACGAGTTGGGCCGAGGTTGCGGCGGGAAATGTAAGTTACCTATACCTCACACCCGGTCTCGCGCAAACCGAAGATCCGCGAACGGTTATGTTCGAATGCCCGTTCCACCACGCTATTGGTCTGCTGGACGGGAGTGTTCAACTCTTGAATCCTGAAACCTACCAAACGCAAATAAAAATGGTAAACGGCAAGAAGGTGTGGATCCCATGAATCGCGCTTCAAAATGCCTTGCGTTCGGCGGCTTGCTCTTGCTGGCCGGAGGAGTCGCCCTCGTGGCTTCAAAACAAAACACGATTGCGGAATTGCGCTCGGAGCAGCAGGTGTTGACAAGTGAGATCGAGGAGGCCAGGCAATTGTCCGAGCAGAATGCGGGGATCGTCAGGTTGCGCGCGGAAAATGTGGAAGTGATGAGACTGGGCAAGGAAAACGAGGACTTGCCCCGATTGCGGAATCAAGCCCGACAGTTGCGCCGGGCGTCTGATGAGATGACAAAGTTACAGGCCGAAAACGCTCGTTTGCAGGAAGTAATCAATGCTCCTCATCCCGTGGCTGGTCAGCCCGCTCTCCCGGGTTTCGTCTCCCGAACGGCGCTCATGGACGCGGGAACGAGCACGCCCGAAGCAACGGTGCAGACTTTCTTTTGGGCGGCCTGCAATGGAAATGTTCAACGTCTAAGTCAACTGACGGTTGAAGCAATACCGCCCCCGGAAAACCAGGAGGGTGAGGTGGCCAAGGCCATGAAAGATTTCCCGGGTTTTTCCATTGCCGGTCGAGAAGTCATTTCACCGGATGAAGTGCAGTTGAGCCTGCAGTCCTCGCCAGGCTCAGACCCGTTCCCGATGAAGTTGAAACGGGTGGGCGGCGATTGGAAGCTCGAACATTGAGTCCCTGCGCTATTTTTTCGCGTATCCATTCTCGCGGAACCACGCCACGGCGTCGGCGAGGGCCTGGTGCGGCGGGGTCTGGGGCAGGCCGAGTTCGCGAATGGCTTTTTGCGGGTTGAAATACATTTTGTATGCCGCCATGCGGACACCGCCGAGCGGGGCCTTGGGCGGTTTGCCGGTGATTTTTGATTTCGCTTCGTCCACGACCGCGGCCAGCCACGCGAGGCGATAGGGCACTTGAAATTTCGGCGCGGGAATGCCGGTGATTTCCTCCAGCATCGCAAACGCTTCCTTCATGCTCAGGTTTCCCCGGGCGTTGCCCAAAATGTAGCGCTCACCCACGCGTCCTTTTTCGGCCGCGAGAATATGGCCGATGGCGACATCGCGGACGTGGACCCAATTCAAGCCGGTGTCGAGATACGCGGGCATTTTGCGATTGAGAAAATCCACGATCACCTGCCCGGTGGGTGTGGGTTTCACATCGCGCGGGCCGACGGGCGCGCTGGGATTGACGATGACCACGGGCGCGCCGCTCCTGGCCAGTTGCAGCGCGATTTGCTCCGCCTGCCACTTGGATTTTTTATAATGATTGGAAAGTTTGCGCGGATCGAACGGCGTGGATTCGTCGGTCGGTTCAATGGTTTGTCCGCGAACCGTTGCCGGCAAACCGATGCAGCCGACAGTGCTGGTATAGACAATGCGCGCGCAACCGGCGCGCGCGGCGGCTTCGAGAATAAGGCGCGTGCCGTCCACGTTGGCGGCGTACATGGGCGCGTAATCGCGCAGCCAGAGATGATAACTGGCCGCGACATGAAAACACCAATCGCAGCCGCGCAGGGCGTCGTCGTAGTCGGCGTGGTCCAGGAGATCGCCGGGGACGCGCTCGTAATCAAGCCCGGCCAGGCCGCGTAAATCGGCGTTGGGCCGCAACAGCGCCTTGACGCGATGCCCGCGCGCGAGCAATTCGTGGACGAGGTTCGCCCCGATGAAACCCGACGCGCCGGTGACAAAACAGTTCATAAAATTGACGCAACCATCTGGAAATCGAAATTCCGAAACGTTCGCGGTAGCGCATTAAACGGTTTTCGGGAGAATGAAGAAACAAAAAATTAAGGGGCGCATTGAATGGGGGGGGCGCATGGTCGAACACCGGGAACGGAAGAAGGTAATTTTTCAAGTCCCGGTGCAAAATGCGACATCGCAAAAGTCAGTAAAACATCCGCGTTTAGTTTTTCATTCTAACTTACCCCTGCTCAGGCTACGAAAACTGATTTCAAAAATATTTATTGACGAACCGCCGCGACTGTCATACAGTGCTATGACAGTAAGCACAAAGGCGCACAGCGATGTTGATTCAACTTAATTTCAAGTCCGGCATGCCGGTCTATCTGCAACTGGTGGACCAGATCAAAGCGGCGGCGGCCTCGGGGGTGTTGCAGCCGGGGGAGCCGCTGCCCTCGATCCGGCCGCTGGCGGAACAATTGCGCATCAACCGCAACACCGTGTCCAAGGCCTACGCCGAATTGGAAAGCCAGGGAGTGATCGAGACCCTCGCGGGCAAGGGCTGTTTTGTGACGGAGAACAATTCGCCCTTCAGAAAGCAGGTGCGCGAAAAAATGCTCACGGAGGATGTGGATGCCGCCATCGTTCAGGCGCATCATTTGCAAGTGGACGATGGCGACTTCCTCGCGCTGGTGCGGGAGCGCCTGGAGGTTTTCAAGCAGCGCAACAAACAAAATGCCGACAGGAAGCCATAGTATGAGCAGCGAAACACCCATCATCGAGATCAATCACCTCGTTCGCAAATACGGCCGGGCCGACGCGGTGAATGACTTGAGCCTGCGGGTCATGCCGGGGAAGTGTTACGGTTTTTTTGGCCGGAACGGCGCGGGCAAAACCACGACGATCAAATGCCTGTTGAATTTGCTGCAACCCACCTCCGGCAGCGTGCGGGTGTTCGGCCTGGACCCGAAGCGCGACGAAGTGGCCGTCAAATCACGCCTGGCTTATGTGCCGGACGCGGTGGCGTTTTACCCTTGGATGAGCGTGCGCGACACGCTGGATTACATGGCGTCGTTTCGTCCCAATTGGAATCGGCGCAAGGAAATTGAATTATTGGAGCGGTTCCAACTGGACCCGGCGAAGAAAGTAACCGCGCTTTCCAAGGGCCAGAAGACGCAACTGGCGCTGGTGGGCGCGATTTGCGCGGAACCCGATTTGCTGGTGCTGGACGAGCCGACTTCGGGGCTGGATCCGATCGTGCGGCGCGAATTCATCCAGACGGTCATCGGCGCGTATCAGGATGCGGAACCGGGCCGGCGCACGGTGTTTGTCTCCACGCATTTGATCACGGAGTTCGAGGGTTTGATTGACGAATTCACCATCATCGAAAACGGACGGGCGGCGCTGACCCTGGAGGCGGATGAAGCGCGGTCGAGGTACAAGAAAATCCGCGCGCGCTTCGCCGGCGCCGCGCCAATGGCGGATTTTGCCGGGGCCAGACATATCCGGCGCGAAGGCCGTGAATTGGAACTGACCGTGAATGGAAATTCGGACGCGATGCTGCGCGAGTTGCAGAAATTGAATCCGGAAGCGCTGACCACGGAAGCGTTGACGCTGGAGGAAATTTTTGTGGCCGCGCTGAAATAAAGTTATGAACGTGCGAATCAGGAAGGAAATGCGGTCACTGCAAACGGCCTTTATTGTGACGGTTGCGGCGGTTGTGATCTGCCCTTTTGTTCTTAATGGACATGCAGCACCACAAATAGTCGCAATTCTCTTTATAGGCTTGAGTGCGATGTTGGGAGCGTCCGTATTTGGGTCAGAATTTAACGAGCGGACGATGGGTTTTTGGTTGACCCAACCGCTCTCGCGGCGGCGGCTGTGGTGGGAGAAGATGATGGTGCTGGGACCTGCGCTGATTATTGCGTGGATGGTCATGTTGTTGAGTATTTGCCTGCTGATCCGGGACGAAAGCTGGCTGGAAATATTTCCGTTCGTGGCTGGCGGGACGTTTCTGGCAATCCTGGTTTCCTTTTGCTCCGCGCAGTACCTCACATTGTCGTGCAGAAATTTCATCGGTGGGGTTGCGCTTACGCTGATTTTGCCGTGGGCATTGTGGCTTGTGGCGGCATATGGATTGATACTCACCGGGAAGGTCTTGCAGATCTTCCTGCCGTCGCTGAACAGTTGGATTATTTCGCATCCGGGTGTGTGGATCGCCGGTTCAATTCAAAGACATCCGAATATATGGATTTCCATGTGCGAGTTGATTTATTGCGCGGTGATGTATTGGCTGGGCTATCGCAAATTCCAGAACTTTCAGGACGCGAATACTCGCAGCAGAGAATTGAGTCTGCCGGCTTCGCTGGAAACATGGCTGGGAGCATTGGTAAGAAAAATAATTCCGGGTTACACCGGACCAATGGCGAGTTTGATTCGCAAGGAGTTGCAGGTGCAACGGGCGACCTTTCTGGTAGCGGTGGTGCTGGGCGTCCTCATCTTTTGCGCGAGAGCGATCTGGCTGCTGAATGTCAAACACCTTGATGCCTCTGATGACACCGGCTCTACGATTGGCGAGACCGCCAAAGTAATCACTTTTGTGGGCACCGTCCTTTATTTGGTTTGTGTGCCGCTCATCGCTGGGTTGGTTTCCATTGCGGAAGAAAGGAATTGGGGAACCGTGGCGTGGCAATTGACCTTGCCGGTTTCGTCGCGGAAACAATCGCTCGTGAAGCTGATCACAACCTATTTCACGGTTGTGTGTCTGGGCGTAGCCGTTCCCCTGCTGGTTGTCCTGGCTATGGTCAAGCTGCGGGAAGTCATTATGGAAGGAGTCGGACCGGGAGACCTAACCCCGGCAGTGCTAATGCTGGGCGTTTGGATCCTGAGTTATTTCCTTTTACTGAGCCTGGTGATGTTCGCTTCCTCGCTGTCAACGAATACGATGCGGGCCACCGTATTCTACTTCGGATTGTTGATAGCGGCGGGTGTGATTACCGGGTTGGTGGGACGATGGGCCATTGTGATGATCGGGCCGCATCCGATGTTCTTGAGCGCAAAAGTGGCGGCGTTGGAAAGCGCCTGGAATATGAGTCCCCTCGCGCTTGTATTCTCGGTGGATTATGGCGTGGCGATCCTGTTTTTATGCGCCGTGCTCCTGCTGACCATTTGCCTGATTCTAAAAAATTATCAAACCAGCGAGGTGAATTCGCGGCGACGCTGGGCGCAATCGTCGGTCTTGGTGGCGGCGCTGGCCGGCTCGGCGGTGGCGCTGATTATATTTATCAATGTTTTTGAGGCGGCGGCTCGCTTCGAATCGCTCGCCCATTGAGACGCTCGCAAGCTCGCCTCGCTTCGCTCGAAAATGAGTTTTTAATTTTGTCTTTTACCCAGGGTAGCCCCGCAGACGGGGCAACCCTGGGCTTTATTACGAAACCACGTTGCGGTTTTCAGAAGGGCGGCCGGAAGCCATCCCGCCCATTGCGGCGTAGTTCTTAAATGAAGCGCTGATTCCAAATGTTCAAAAACAATCAACGAGCAGTTCCTTTTATGGCGAGGACTTTCTGACATCAATTTGCTCGGAACACACCCGTTTTCCACCAACCTCAAGGAGGTTGCATAACAAAGCCCAGGGTTGCGAGGAGCGAGCTACCCTGGGTCTCCGCATAATTGAATTCCCACACTTTCGAGCGTCTCGTCGCACCGAAGCAACGCGAAGGCGGAAGCGAGGCGAGCCTGCGAGCATCTGCACCATCGGCGTGGAAACCGGCAATGCAAACCAATTTCAGGATCGAAAAATAATTTTATAGGCGTTGGATGATTGTGTCATTTTTTGAAAGACACGATTCCTCCGCCAAAATTGGTCCAAACCGCGCTTTTTTCACGAAGCTCCTTCAAAATTAAAAACCGCGTCAAACGTACCGTAGGTTGCAAAAGCGCCGGGTGAATATGGTTAAATCGGAGCGCGATGAAAACTAAAACGAGAATAGATGATGGCGGACTCGTCCGCCACAGCCTTGGCGAAGGCGGAGGGCCAAGGCCGGAAACCGCAGTCCAGGTTGTTCCCGGAAATTGTCGCACCTGTAACTCCTTGATGGTGAATGCGGTCAAACCGAGTCAAAGTAAGTCAAACCATTCTGCAAATGGTGCGACCGGCAAGGCTCCCGAGCGCAGTGAAACGAATTGCCGGTGCAGGCGTCGGGAGGGGCTGATGGATTGCCAAGTGGCGCTCAAAAATGACGAAAAAAGCCGCGTAAATTCGCTTAATTTCGCCTACGTTCGGATAAATTCGGCTGTCGGAAGTGATTTTTTCACGCGTTTGGAGGATGGTTGTATTGGAAAAACGAGTCCCCATTCGGCGCGCGCGCAACCTGACACCCGCACCAACGGTGGTTGGGGTCTGGTTCCCCCGCCCCATGGGGGACGAATGGGGTTTGGGAGGTCGATAGCAGTGTCAAGCTGCACCCGTCTTGGGGAAGATTTCGCAATCTGCTTGCCTGCGCGCCGTCGAAAAGTAAATTATCTTCTCCGCGAGAGATAACCGACAAATGTTTAAACCTGTGAAACTCCCAAATGTCTTTCGCCGCGTAACCTTCGCGCTGGCGTTTCTGGCTCCGTGGTTTCGCAACCGGGCGGCGGCGCTTTGTTGCTGGCTGATATTGACGCCGCTGCTCTCAATGGCGAGTGATTGGCCGCAATGGCGTGGTCCGGATCGAAACGGGATTTCACAGGAGAAGGACTGGCGATCCGACTGGCCGCAGGACGGCCCGCCGATCGTTTGGAAGGCGAATGTGGGGCTGGGATTTTCCTCCATTTCCATCGCCGATGGCCGGGCGTTCACCGCGGGCCACTTTGACGATCAAGACAGAGTGTTTTGCCTGGACGCGAAGTCGGGCAAGGAACTTTGGAAGCACAGTTATCCGGCGGAGCTTGGCGACAAGTATTTTGAAGGCGGCACCACCGGAACGCCCACGGTGAACGGCGACCGCGTTTACACGCTCAACCGCTGGGGTGATGTTTTTTGTTTTGAGGCTGCCACCGGGAAAATAATTTGGAATCGAAACGTGGCGAAGGAGACCGGCATCCGGGTGCCCGGCTGGGGATATGGCGGCTCGCCGGCGGTTCAGGATAATTTTCTGCTCTTGAATGTGGGCGAAGCCGGGATGGCGCTCGATAAAGATACCGGCAAAACTCTCTGGCAATCCGCCGACAAAGACGCCGGATATTCGACCCCGTTGCCCTGGCAGGAAGGCGGTAAATGGGTCGTGCTGCTTGGCTCGGAAAAATCTTATATGGCGGTGGATTTGAAGACTGGCAAGGAGCAATGGCTCCTCAAGTGGTTGACGCAGTACGGCGTCAACGCTTCGGATCCGATCCCGAATGGCGATCTGATTTTCGTTTCGACCGGCTACGGGAAAGGCGCGGTATTGTTCAAACCTGCGGCACAGGGCGAGCCAGAGGTGATTTGGAAAAGCAAGGTGTTGCGCACCCAAATGAATTCCGCCGTGCTGGTGGATGGTTATTTGTTCGGCCTGGACGGAGACAGCGGCGACACCGCGCAGCTCAAGTGCGTGGAATATGCCAGCGGGATTGAAAAGTGGGCGCAGCCGCAAGTCGGAACCGGCGGCGTGATGGCGGCGGATGGCAAGTTGATTGTGATGGGGTCGAAAGGCGAACTCATGGTTTTTGCCGCCACGCCGACCGCGCCCAAAGTTCTCGCGAAAGCGCAGGTGCTCGGCGGCAAGTGCTGGACTGCGCCCGTGCTGGCCAACGGCTTCATTTACTGCCGCAATTCGCGCGGTGATGTCGTTTGTGTGGACGTGCGCAAATGAACGCGATATGAACCGGCGTCATTTCTTGAGGAAGTCGGCGGTGGCAGGGCTGGTGGTGGGAGCGTCGCCGTATATTTTGGGCCAGAACTCGAACCGCAAATGGCGCACCGCGCTTATCGGCTCGGGTTGGTGGGGAAAAAACGTCCTGAAAGAAGCGATGGCTTCGGAACGATGCCAGGTGACGGCGCTCTGCGATGTTTCGAGTGCGATTCTCGAAGTGGCCGCGGACCAGGTCAATGACCTGAGCGGCGAGAAACCGAAATTATTTGGCGACCATCGAGAATTGCTCGAGCAAACCAAACCCGAGGTGGTGATCATCGCCACGCCGGACCATTGGCACGCGTTGCAAACCATAGACGCGTTGAAAGCGGGGGCGCATGTCTATGTCGAGAAACCGACGGGCCACACCATCAACGAAAGCAAGGCGATGCTCAAGGCCGCGCGGGGAAGCGACCGGGTTGTGCAAGTGGGTCTGCACCGCCGGGTCGGGCCGCATCATCTGAGCGCGATGAAGTTTCTTAAATCCGGCGCGGTCGGTGAAGTGGGAATGGTGCGGTTGTTCGCCGACGGCGGCGGCGGCCGGGAACATCCGGGCGCCAACAGCGCCCCGCCCGAAGGAATGAATTGGAATCTTTGGTGCGGTCCGGCGCCGCTGCGGCCGTTCAACAACAAAATTCATCCCGGCGGCTGGCGAAATTTTCTCGATTACGCGAACGGAACCCTTGGAGATTGGGGCGTGCATTGGTTCGATCAAATTCTCTGGTGGAGCGGGGAACAGAATCCCAAACGCATTTTCTGCGCCGGCGGACGCCCGATTGCCGGTCCGCCGGTCCTCAATGAAAAAGAACAAACCACGGACGCCCCGGATCATCAGGCAGCGGTCTTTGAGTTCGAGAACTTCACTTGCACCTGGGAGCACCGCAACTTCGCCGGGAACAACACCGAGAAACACCGCATCGGCGCTTATTTCTATGGCACGAAGGGCATACTCCACATTGGCTGGCGCGATGGCTGGACGTTTTATCCCGCGGACAGCCGCGCAAATACCCAGCATGAAGATGCGCAACTTGAGGAACCTGACGGCCACAATATCAAGTTGCTCTGGGCCGACTTCATGGAGGCGATTGACCGGAAGAAAACTCCCGCGGCGGGAATTGAGATTGGCCATCGCGCCACGGTGCTGCCATTGCTGGGGATGGTTTCGTGGAAGATCGGGCGCAGCATCGAGTGGGATGGCGCCAAGGAACTGATTGTGGACGATCCCAAGGCCACGCAATTACTAAGCCGCGCCTATCGCGCGCCGTGGCAATATCCGAAGGTCTGATTTCGCATGAACCAAATGACCGAGTCCATCTGCAAATCGGATCGCTCCATGGAACGATATTTTATTCTTCATTCTCGTCCGGCCTTTGCTCGGACATCCGGGAATTGATGTAACACATGGCCGCCTCGGTCCGGGAATTCACATGCAACTTTTTGAACACGCGCTTCAGGTGGGTGCAAACGGTTTCAAAACTCATGCTGAGTTTGTCGGCGATCAATTTGTTCGAATGCCCCTTGGAAACCAGCTCCAGGATTTGTTCCTCCCGCACGGACAGCTTCAGCGACTCATCCTTGGTTTCCGGATTTTTGCGAAACGAGGCGATCAACCGGCGGGCGATCTGGCTGGTCATCGGCACACCGCCGTTGAGCACGTCCAGCAAAGCGTTTCGCAGATCGGCGGGCTTCGTCCGTTTAAGCAAATAGCCGTCCGCGCCCGCTTTCAGCGCCATGAACAGGAGTTCCTGATTGTCCATCGCGGTGAGAATGACGATTTGGACCTCCGGCAACTTCGTCTTGAGCCGCGCCAGGCATTCAATGCCCGACATGCGCGGCAGAAAGATATCCATCAAAACCACATCGGGGTCCTTGTTGGGAATGACGTTCAACGCTTCCTCGGCCGAGATGCAGGAACAAACGCATTCAAAATCAGGAAACGAACTGATGAGCCGGGCCCAGTTTTCGCGGGCCTTTGGCTGATCCTCCACCAGGGCGACCCGGATCGGTTGCCGCGCGGAAGGGGCGTGGGCCGTTTTCTTGCCGGCCGGCTCGCGGCTCAAGTCATTCGGTTGAGTCATAACGTCTTTAATTTTCTTCGTTTGTACGCGTGGGGCTTAATGCCAGCCAGCTTTCACCATCTCCAGCATAATCATTCATTGGCCACCTTGTTTTTTAACCGTGAAAATCTTCGTGGTCGTTTTAGCGGAATGCTGAATTCAATGCGACAGCCCTGGCCCGGCTGGCTGATGATGTGGCAACCCCCTCCGAGCTCACGCATCCGCCGCAGCAGGTTGCCCAGGCCGTTGCGGCCCGGCTTGATGGAAGCCGGGTCGAAGCCTTTGCCGTTATCCTGCACCACCACGACAAGATGCCGGTGCTGCCGTTCGATCTTGAGCCGCAATTCCGTGGCTCCCGAATGCTTGACGATGTTGTTCAGCGTTTCCTTGATGGCCATGAGCAGGCTTCTTCTGAGCGGCAGGTCCGCCTCGGCAGGCAGCATCTTGGGATCAATCTCAAAGACACATTCAATGCCGGAAGGCGCCAGAAAGTTGTGGGCATAGTCGCAAATGTAATCCGCAAAATCCCGAAGCGTGTCCAGGCGCGGATTAAGCGCCCAAAGGATTTCATCAATACTGGAGAGCACCCTCCGGGCGTCATCGCAAATTTCGCCCAGTTGCATCCGCGCCTTTGAATTCTCCGGCATTTCTTCCCTCGCGACCTCGCCGTTGAGGACGAGTTGGGTGATGCGCGAGCCGATGTCATCGTGGACATCCATGGCGATGCGGGCGCGTTCCCGTTGCAACAACCAGCGTTCCTTCTGGTGAAGCGCGAGCTGGGCAATCAAGCCGAAAATGATCAGCAGGATCAATCCGCACAAGGTGGCAAAGATGATTTGGAACCAGGACGTTTGCCAGAAAAAGATTTCGACCGGTTGTAGTGGAGGACCGGCCTTCAAGATCACCGGCGTGTTCTGCCAGGGAGACTGACCGAATTCCGCTTCCACCGTGGCAGGTTGCCAGGCGCTGGGCGCCGTAGTCCGGGTTTCCCAATGCCGGGTCGCGAGCGGCACCACTTTCCAGCTCGAGTCTGACTTGACTTCGACCGAGCCGCCGTCATCGAGGTCAACATGGAGGCCAAAAATCAAGCCCGCCTGAGCGGAAGAGTTGTAGGCTTTCACCGCCAATACATGCCGCCCGGGAGTCATTAGTAAAGTGACATCGTATTCCCAATACTCCCGCCAATCGTCCATCCGGCCAATCAACTGTCCGTCCAGGGAAATGGTATATTCGTTGTCCACCGACATGATCAACATGGCGTTGCGGACCCTTTGATTGGGCGGAATATCAAAAGTCTTCCAGAAATAGCACGTCTGCTTATCGAATGTTTTACTGTCCCAAATCCAGGAACCCAGAATATCGAGTCCATCAATGGCATAGCTGCCGTCGCCGCCGGTCGAGGCGGGGTTGTCACGCGGAGAATTTGGCGGCGGCAGGATTGCCGACGGACACCCGGATAAAACGATTTGCGAGTAACCGCAAAATCCATTTTTCGACGGCGGATTCATGAAATCAAATTTCACCGCCGCCACGTTCCTGGCCAGCAAACCGGTCGCGGGCATCAGCGTCACCCGCGTGGCGGACTGCGTATTCGCCGGATCTGAAGGGGTGTAATTGACGCTGCCCAGCCGGATGAAAGAAGCGGACGCCGTGGCAGTGGAGTAATACACATTGTAAGCCTGCTGGTCCCGGTTCCCGTCCGCCCATCCGCCATAAACTACAATGTTGGACAGATCATATCCGGTCTTGGAATCCGCGAGTCGGTAGGTGAGTGACAATCCCGCGCCGTGTTCATTGCCGCAAGTCACGTAATTTGTGCTGGTGGTGTCGCCCCCCGAGAAAGTGATCACTTTCAGGGCGCCGCTGCTGCCGTCCGTCAACGAATTTACCGACCGCCCGGGCGCCTCCGCGCTGAAATTGCCGATAAAGCGACTTGGCGCGCGTCCGGCAATCAAGCTTTTGTTCGTGCTGACGCTCCATGTGGGCGTAAAGCTGGTCGTGCCACCCAGGCCGGTTTGCGCGGCGACCGCAGTGACCACGTTGTCCACCGCTGCCGGCAAACGGCCCACCACCAGCGCACGCGCCGAGGTATAGGTAATCACCTCACTATTCCTGGCATTGACCGCTTTGAGCCGGTAGGCAGCGGCATCCGCAAGTTGCAGGTTGGTGAGCGTCAGCGTTGTGTTCGTGGCTCCAGGAATGTCATGCGCCAACCCGCCGGAAATTTTCTGCCATTGAAAGCTTGCCGCCGGAGTATTGCTGAAAATCGCCACGAAGGTGACCTGATCGCCAACCACATCAAACGCAGTGGCTGGCACGCAGTCTTGCATCATTACTGGCGGTGATATTGCAGAAACCTGATCGCCCGCGATGACCATCTGTCCTCCAGCTTTTTCACCGATGCTTGTTCGCGCAATGAATGCGCTGCCAAGGACCAGTAAAATAATCACGGCCAACCGGCCCGGCTGCGACCGCGGATGGTAATTACCTTCAAGAGTCATTGGAGGGCTGAAAGGTTTTGCTTCCGATTACTCTGCCGGGCGGATTCACATCTCTATTTCAAAAAAATGACTGGACTGCGCGCAATGACGGGCGGTCTCATCGAAATATTTTTCAAAAGCCATCTGATCCTCGCCAGCTTGGGTTGAACAATGAATATTACCCCGCCTGGAAAATTGAGAAAAGCAATTTCGCCTGGTTTTCCGATGAATTCATTTCGGCGCGGCTGCCGGGAAGTGTCCCTTGTTTTGGGGACGTCAGTGTAACTAGATTGGGGGACTTGGACGATAAGTGTTTTATGTTATGGTGGTCGCGTTCCACATTTCAGCCACGAGCAAACAAATTGATTTAGCCAAAATTGCCGGCGCAACCAGGAAAGCTCCGGCGAAACCCAAACCAAAATGAAAACCGTTCAAACCATTACAACTGTCGTCCTGGCTGGCTGTCTGCTGGCCGGGTTTGCCGTGAACTCCCGGGCATCAATCACCGCCAACTACCAAACTAGCGGCAGTTCAGTCTCCTTTTTTGACGGCAATATCACCGTCAACCTTGTCAAGGCCGGGCAAAGCTCGCTGGCCAGCGCGTCGGCGGACACATCTGCGCTCAACGGCACTTTTAATGCGTCGGGGCTTAACGACGGTAGTGCGGCGGGAACTGCCAACGATACTTATTACGCCGTAACCACCGGCATCGGGACGATTACACCAACCAAGGCCATCTTTCAACTCACCGCCGGCTACAACATTACAAACATCGAAGTCATCAGCGGCTGGACGGATCACAACCTCGGCGAGCATTGTTTTCAGCTATTGCTGTCCGTGGCTGGCGGCCCTTTTACAAGTTACGGCTTTTTTACCAACAATACCTCCGTTGATCCCGGCTCCAGCGGTCCGGGCGCTTGGATGACCACCCTGACGGGTAGTTCGGGAACCATCGCCTCCAATGTCACCGGAATCGAGTTTATCTTCTTAAATCCGGACACCAGCAATGGGGCCGGCAGTGTGGGCAACAGTCAAGGGGGGTCCAACGGCGGCTCGGTGATTCATGAAGTGCAAGTCTTTGGAACCTATTGCACAAACTTGCCGGTGTTGCCCGCGGTAACCGCTCAGTATCAGACGAATGGCACTTCCGACTCCTTTTTTGACAGCAATATCACGCCCAACCTCATTACCGCCGGCCAGAGCTCGCTCAGCGGCTCCCTGATCGCCGACTCCTCCGCGCTCAACGGCACCTTTCTTACCTCGGGGCTTAACGACGGCAGTGGGGCTGGGCCCGGCAACTGGACTTATTACGCAATCACCCCGAACAACGGGGGGCCTGACATGCCCAACACGGCCACATTCTACCTGACGGCCGGCTACAACATTACCAACATCCAGGTCATCAGCGGCTGGGGCGATCACGACCTGGGCGAGCAGAGTTTTCAGCTTTTGCTTTCGGTCGCTGGAGGCCCGTTTACGAGTTACGGCATCTTTAACAACAATGCCCCCATCGCCACCGACTTTAACGGGCCGGGATCGTGGATGACAACCTTGACGGCCAGCTCGGGAACGATCGCCACCAATGTGACGGGCGTCCAGTTTATCTTCCTGAATCCGGACACCAGCAACGGGCCTGGCGGTGTCGGCAACAGTCAAGCGGACAATAATTCCACTGGTGGCACCGTGATTCACGAACTGCAAGTTTTTGGAACCTCTTACACAAACTTGAGCCTCATCTCACCCACGATCAGCGCAGACTATGAGACGAATGCCGGTTCAGACTCCTTTTTTGACAGCTACATCACGGCCAACCTGATTCAGGCCGGGCAAAGCTCGTTAGCCAGCGTGACAGCAGACCCCACGGCACTCGCCGCCGCTGCCGGCTTTTCCACGTCAGGGCTTAACGACGGCAGCGGGGCTGGAAACGGCAACCTGACTTACTATTCAGCTATTTTCAATCCCATGCCCAACGACGGGACCTCCATGCCCGACTCGGCCACCTTCCAACTGACCGCAGCCTACGACATCACCAACATCCAGGTCATCAGCGGCTGGAACGATCACAACCTTGGCGAACAGTGCTTTGAGCTGTTGTTTTCGGTGAACGGCGGCGCTTTCAGGAGTTACGGCACCTTTACGAACAATGCCTCCATTGCCACCGGTTTTACTGGGCCTGGATCGTGGATGACAACCCTGACGTCCAGCACGGGAATCATCGCCAGTAAAGTGACTGGAATTGAGTTTGTTTTCTTGAACCCGGACACCAGCAACGGAGCCGGCGCGGTCGGCAACAGTCAAGCGGGCGATAATGCCAATGGTGGCACGGTGATTCACGAACTGCAAGTCTTCGGAACTCCCACCATCAATCTAACCATCCAATCTGTTCCCGGCAATCAGCTTCAGGTGAATTGGGCTCAAGGCACCCTGTTGCAATCCCCAAATATCACCGGCCCGTGGACCACCAATACCGCGGCCGCGCCCTATACGTTCACCCCGACGGGTTCACAAATGTTCTTTCGCGTGCAGGTTCCATAGTCCATAATATAAGAGTTGAGCAGCCAGATCGTCCAAATACGGAGAAACAAAATAAAAAACAACCATATCACATCAACGGTCCTGCTGTCCGCCTGTCTGGTGGCTGGATTCGCCTGGAACTCCCGGGCGACGATCATCGCGAACAATCAGAGCAGCGGAAGTTCAACCTCTCATTTTGACAGTTTCATCACGACCAACCTGATCCAGGCCGGCCAAAGCTCGTTTAGCGCGGTGGTCGCCGACTCCTCCGCGATCAACGGAACCTTTCTGGCCTCGGGGCTGAATGACGGCAGCGCGGCCGGAAACGGCAATCTAACCTATTACGAAGCAATCCCCGGCAACGGAACTTCGATGCCGAACAAGGCCATTTTCACCCTGAGCGGCGGCTATAACATCACCAATATTCAGGTCATCAGCGGCTGGACCGACCACAACCTCGGCGAGCAGACTTTTCAGCTTTTGCTTTCCATTAACAGCGGCGCCTTCACCAGTTTCGGCACCTTTACCAACAATACCCCTGTTGATCCCGGCACCAGCGGTCCTGGTTCGTGGATGACGACACTGACCTCGAGCACGGGAATCATCGGCACCAATGTGACAGGCATAGAGTTCATCTTCTCGAATCCGGACACGAGCAACGGGGCCGGCAGTGTCGGGAATAGTCAGGCGGGCAATGGTTCGGATGGCGGCACGGTGATTCACGAACTGCAGGTCTTCGGGACTCTGTACACCAACACCAGCACCAACTTGAACACTATCATTGCGAACTATGCGACCAACGCCAGTTCATCCTCTTATTTTGACAGCTTTATCACCACCAACCTGATTCAGGCTGATCAAATCTCGCTCGGTACCGTAACCGCCGACGCCTCGGCCAACAACGGCACTTTCCTCGCGTCCGGGCTTAATGATGGCAGCGCCGCTGCCAGCGGCAATCTGACCTATTACACAGTTATCCCCAATGGAGGGAGTTCCATGCCCAACACCGTCACCTTCCAACTGACCGCCGGATACAACCTTACCAATATCCAAGTCATCAGCGGTTGGACTGATCACAACCTCGGCGAGCAGACTTTTCAGCTTTTGCTTTCGACCAACGGCAGCGCTTTCAAAAATTACGGCATCTTCAGCAACAATGCCTCCCTCGATCCTGGCACTGCCGGTCCGGGATCGTGGATGACGACCCTGACGGCCAACTCCGGGACCATCGCCACCAATGTGACCGGCGTCGAGTTTATCTTCTCAAATCCGGACACCAGCAACGGCGCCAACAGCGTCGGGAACAGTCAATCAGGTGGTGGTTCGCAAGGCGGCACAGTGATTCACGAACTACAAGTCTTCGGAACCTATTATACCAACCTGGCAGTGCAGCCGACGGTAATCCCGGTTACGGACACGAACGTATTGAAGGGCCTCTCGCTTAATAATTGGGTGACGAAGACAAATCTCATCAGTTCGACGGTGGAAGGAGCCTCGCTCACGGTGGGATTTAATGGCACGCAGAACGTCAGCTTGAGGGTGAATAACAGCCAACTCTCAGGTGCGGTCGCGTCGCGTTATCCCATCATTGCCTGGTCGGTCAACGGCGGACCTTATCAGAATCACCAATTAACGGCTACAGACACCTCGGTATTGCTGTCTTCCGGGGTCAACAACCCGGTGATTGACTTATACATCGAAGGGATGTCGCCTTTCGAGGATCGCTATACCGGCGACGTGCCGCCTGACTCGGTCGAGTTCACCGGATTTATCGTTGATATTGGCGGCACGACCACCCCGGTGGCGATACCAGTCAAGGTTTGGCTGAACATCGGGGATTCGATCATGTCCGGCGACGCGGCCTTGTATTCCGCCGGTGAAGGACGTCCGCCGGATGATGATTGGGCGGCCGCGGATGACGCCCGCGCGAGTTACGGCTACCTCCTCGCCCGCCACTACGGTTATGAGGAAACACGCCTCGCCTATGGCGGTTACGACTGGGCCGGAGGATTGGCCAATGTGCCCGCGCTCGCCACCTTGATTGATCAGAAGACCTCGACCATCAGCCGCTTGAAAAATGGTTTCCTGAATCCGATGCCCAGTATTGTGCTGATTAATCTGGGTGAGAATGGCGCGCCCGCCCTGTCCGATGTGACCAACGCCCTCGTCAAACTGCGCAGCCGCGTCCTGCCGGCGACCAAAATACTCGTCATGGTGCCCGTGGCCGGCACGGCGGAAGCGCAAGTAACCTCGGCTTTCCAGAGTTATACGAATGCCACTTCGGACACAAATACTTTCCTCGTGGATTTGGGCCCGATCACTTACAACACGGCCGACGGTCAACATCCGACCGCTAATGGCCATAAAGTCATTTATGAGGCTGCCCTGAGGTTTTTTGATCCTCTCATCGCACCGGCGATCATCCAAAACACCCAGTATGGCACCAACGCCGCCGCGTTCGACGGGGCCATTGCGGTCAATCTTATTCAAGCGGGTCAAAGCTCCTTGGGCAGTGTGACCGTCAGCCACGGCCCCTCAATTACGGCGAACTTCACCACCGCCGGACTCAACGATGGCAGTGCCGCCGCCAGCACCAACCTGACCTATTACGGCAATAATGATCCCGGCGGCGGCAATTTACCGGTGACCATCACCTTCAATCTGAACACCAACCTCATTACTGGCTACAATATCACCGGCATCCAGGCCATCACCGGCTGGTCGGACTCCGACCTCGCCAACCAGAACTTTCAACTCCTGTTCTCCTTGAACGGCGGCCCGTTCAGCTACTATGGGGAATTTATCAACCTGACGAACACCGATAGCCTTAATGGTGGCAATAACGCAATCCTGGAAACACTGACGAGCAGTTCATCGGCTCCCATCGCCAGCGGCGTGACGGGCGTCCAATTTATTTTCTCAAATCCGGGCGGCGTTCAGGGAGGGTCGGGAGGCACGCTGATTCGTGAACTTCAAGTCTTTGGCGCTCCCATCGTCAATCTGACCGTTCGGAGCCTTGCGGGTAATAATTTGCAACTCACCTGGCCGGAGGGCGTCCTGCTGCAAGCCACCAATCTCTCGGGCCCGTGGACTACAAATACCGCGGCCTCGCCATATACGTTCAGTCCCAGCTCCCCCCAAATGTTTTATCGCGTGGTGGTTCCTTAGCTGAACAAATTCGTAAGTAATGGACTAATAGTGGCGGCTCCGGTAGAGCTCGTCCCCGAACCCGCCACTTGCATTCTGGGAGGCGGGGTGATCATCATCATAACCTTGCGCCGCGTAATCCAGTCGCTCTCGAATTGCTGTCGAAAGACGATGTGGAAATGGTGCGCGCTGCAGGTTTCGAACCTGCGACCCCTACCGTGTGAAGGTAATGCTCTACCACTGAGCTAAGCGCGCAAAACAACAATGTTTACGAGGCTGAAATCAATTTCTGTGAAATTGAAAATACCAACTTGTAACCCATACTTGTAACCCTGCGGATTTGTGGTATATTTTCCGCATGAAAACGGTGCTGGAAAACGAACCCAAACCGGCTGTGCAACAGCCGGTCTTTCACAAAGTCGCAGAGAACTTGTATCGCCTCGAATCATCTGGCGGATATTATGCCTTGATTAAAAAAGGCGGCAAGCAATTTCGTCGCTCGCTCAAGACCAAAGATCGAAAACTGGCCGACCGCCGGTTAAAGGAAACCAAGGAGCAGATTGGTTGCTTGTCGCTGACCGATGACGCCAAACTCGGCTTTGAGGCAGTTGCGAACCGTTGGCTGGAAAGTATCAAACACACCCTGGCCGATGGCACCATCCAACAGCGAGAAATCCGGATCAAGAACCTCGCCCCGTTTTTCAAAGGCACGTCACTTCGGAGCGTTAGCGCCTTTCAATGCGAACGTTGGGCCATCGAACGCGGAGCCAAACTCGCCACTCAGACTTTCGTCCATGAACTCGAAACCATGCGAAACGTCTTCAAGTACGCACAACAGCACGGCCTCATTTTGTCCAACCCGGCGACCACGATCAAACGGCCCAAGGTCACGTTTACAAAAGCGCCGATTCCAAGCCGGCAGCAGTTCGTGAAACTCGTTGCTCAAATTCGACAATCCGACGGGCGCGCCGACAGCCAGCGGAAAAGCAAGGATGGAGCAGACCTCGTTGAATTCCTCGCATTTTCCGGAGCGAGAATCGGCGAAGCGCGGGTCGCCGCCTGGGGCGACGTGAAATTTGAGAACAATATGATTTGGATTCATGGCACGAAATCAGAGCAAAGCGACCGGCTTATTCCGATGACCGCTTCTTTGCGCGATTTCTTGCTCAAACTCAAAGCCGAATTCAATCCAGAGCCGACCACTCGAATTCTAAAAACTGGCAGCGCCAAGAAATGCTTGGCGACGGCTTGTGTAAATCTTGAATTCCCCAAGTTTTCGCACCATGACTTTCGGCACTTCTTTGCCACGACCTGCATTGAGTCCGGCGTGGACATCCCTACGGTCAGCCGCTGGCTCGGCCACAGCGATGGAGGGGCGCTGGCGATGCGGGTTTATGGTCATCTCCAAGTCGAGCACAGTTTGGCAATGGGCAGGCGCGTGAGCTTTGACCAGCCCGCCAATACTGTTGAAGCGCCAGTTTTGATCCAAAGTGAACCAAGTGCTGCTTCATACGAAAGACGCGCTATTGCCCACGCCAAAGCGAAATACAGGTTTCCGTGGTGGGCCTCAGATAATCCGCTGGAGGTTTTTTGGGGACAACTCAACGAGGAAACAAAGATTGTGCCGGTCGGAAAACTCCTCGAAGTTGCCAGGCAAGCGATGGGCCGCGAGGTTCTCGAATCGGAATTGACTGACCGCGAAGCTCTGGTTGATGAACTTTCGGTGAGAATCCCGGCAAAGATACTGGATGAAGTTCGTGTCAAAATTCCCGTGCAAAACGCAAGCGATCACGGAAACAACCGCGAGACGACCAAATAACTCACCCAATCGGCTCTGATGTCTCTTCCAGGAATCGGTCAAGATCATCTCTGGAATAAATCGGGTGGCGCAAAGCGCGGGAGGGATGGAGCAGCCCCCGCTTCCTCAATCGGTCAATGGTCACGGCGGTCACTCCTAAATAAATTGCAGCCTCGGCGCGTTTGAATCCCTTTTTCTCAACCAATGTTTTAGTTTCCAAGCCATTCGTCTGAACGCGGCGAGACGATGCTTGCGGTTTGGTCAACTGTTCGTTTTCTTTGAGCATAAATCCTCTGGTTTAGTTATTTCGATTGACTGAATCAAGCCTTGCGCGCCTTCCCACACTTCCGCGTACTTTTCCGGCATGGGCATGACCCACTCGACGGCGCGTTCCTGAAAGGCCACAGCCAGGGCGCGCAGATTCCGGCCTGCAATCCGAACCTTGTGATTGAGGAAGGAGAGCGCAATCGTATCGCTATCGTGGGCCGACACGAACTCGGCGAGTTCCAAATGGTGATAGGGGAGCAGATAGAAACGGGCGGGAGTCAGTTCCAGCCGTATATTGTCCAACGGAACATGGCTGCCCATCACCTGGCGGCTCAGGTGATAACACTCAGGCCGTTCCTTGAATTCTCTCATTCTTAAATCGCTCATACTCCGATGCCTCCTCCATGCCTTTGTTTGTACTGTTGACTTTGGGTGATTCTTCGCGCCGTCCGAACGGCTGGCGATTGCCGCACCAACTCCGATTGTTTCGGCGTTTCCGTTTGCTGCGCCGGCTCGGACACGTTCGCGGCTTCCTCCAGCCCGAACAATTCAGCCCGGCGTTGCGCGGTTCGACATTGCGAATGCTGAACGCTGAGGACGTAGCCAATATCATGGCCCCAAGCTTTCGCCAGCGCATGGATGGCGGATTCTTTGACAATGTCCAAGGCCAATTCGCGGCCCCCGGAACGAATGACGTTTTGCCGAAGCTGGATTTTGTCGGCGGTGAAAATCTGGACGCCCTTCCGTCCCCGAGAAATGGTCACATACCATTGCTGGTCGTTGGTTGCGGCCTGCACAGCGGAATCGGAGAACAGGACATAATCCACGGTTTTGCCCTGGGCGGCGTAGGACGTGACCGCGTAGCCGCGCACGAACTGGCGGTAGTACTTGCCCAACGTCCGGCCATCCGCCAGGGCGATGCGTCCATCCGGGTGAACGTGGTTGACCGTGACCAGTTCGCCATTGACCACCTTGCTCCCGTCCGTGGCGTTGCCATTGGCCTTCAATTGCAGCCGGTCGCCGCTGGACAATGGCAATTCCTTGGGTTGGCAAACCGTGAGCCGGTCGAGGTCTTTGACCGGAACCGGGCGAATGCGCTGGTTGGCCGCAATCAGCAGATGTTTGTCCGTGACGGCGAGCAAGCGGCCAGTGTCGCCGGGCTTGTAACCACTGACGGGCCGGTTAAAGACCACCACGGAATCAGGAGCGTAAGATCGCGCAGCCCGTTTTTGGGCATCCGTCAAATCCAGCCGTTCCAGCGCGGTCACGGTGATTTCCTCCTGACTGACCAGTCCTTGAGCTTTCAATCCATCCCGCACCCGCTCATTGACCTTGTGAATCTCCGACCAGCTTTGCGAGACGACCACGGTGGAATGATTCGCCTTCACCAATTCCAGAAAACGCTCTGTGAGCTTTTGCTGCTGGTTGGCAAGGGTGCAGGCGACGATGGCATCCTGCTTGTCCAGCCGGTCAAAGGATTGAGCCAACTTCCCGGCCTGCGCTTCGCCGACCGCCAGCCGGTATTGTTCCAGCCACTTCCGTTCCACCTGAGTTTTCGCTTCGTCGGGATTCTGGCGGCGAATGCTGGTCAATTCGGCATATTCCAACCCAGAGTATTTTTCGATGGCCCGGAGTGCGTCGGTGGCTTCCACAGCCCCGTGCTGATGCGTGTCGCCGGAGAGAATCACCCGGCCCTCGTTTTCTCTCACCAGCCGGAGCAGTTCCAGCATTTGTTTGCCGCCGATCTGCCCGGACTCGTCCACCATGACCACCGTGCCGCGAGGCAGCGAACTACGAGCCAGAAATGCGCTGACTGTCTGTGCGCCGATGAACCCGTCCCGTTCCAAATCCAACACTTGCTGGCGTTGTGGGGCGAGGACTTGGACTGTCTGGCCACATCGCTTGAGCGCCAAATCAACCTCCCGGAGCGTGTAACTTTTGCCCGTGCCAGCGCCGCCGCGAAACAGGGTGACAAAATCCCGCGAGGTCAGGATATGATGGACGGCTTGACGTTGTTCTTTGTCCAGGGCCGGATTGACCACGGGAGGACGAGCGCAAAGCGGCCTGTAGCTGCGGATGCCCTCTCGCGCTAAACAGACAATTTCCCATTCCCGGCCCAAGACTTCCCGCGTTGTCACCCTGCCATGGGAAACCTCGTCCCGCACGTAACCACGATCTTTTGTGACGGCCTGAATGTCAGCCAATGACACATCCCGCCCGCGAGCATGTTCGAGTGCATGACGCCAAAGTTCCTGCTCGCGGACGACGGAACGGCGGTCAAACAAGTGATCTTCCGCCCACGTCACAGTTTCGGCGGCGGTCATTTTAGGGGCATCAGGTTGCAATGGTGGGTTTCGATCAAGCCGGGTCAACTGAATGCGTTCGTCGGACGAAAGCTGCCCATTCCACAACGATTGCAGCCGGGCAATTCCCACGTCCTTGATCTTTCGCGCCCGTTCCTTGTGGGCGATATGGTCCCGGATGGCGTTGATGTTGCGACCGGCCTTCTCCGGTTCTCTGGCCAGCAATTCCCGCGTTTTCCGGTCAATCTCCTGATGCCGCTTGGAAAACCGCCCAATCAATTCCTGAGAGACGCCCCGAATTTCAAAATCCCCGCGCGGATTGTTCTCAATGCCGTAACCAAAACGAACCAGCGCCTTGGTCAGTTCATGGTAATAGACCTGAATCGTGAATTTTTTGGCCATAAGCATTTCGCAAGTTTCCAATGCCTTCCAACGGTTCTCGACTGAATCCCTCGTGGCATTGAACAGAATGCAATGCGTGTGCAAATGCGGGTCCAACTCTCTGGACGTATCATGCCGGAAAACTGCGCCAACCAGATTGCCGGTCAGACGATATGATGTCTCCCCCTGTTTCCGAACTCGTGTGGCCGCGTACATTTCCAGTTGCCGCATAGCCACCTGCACAGCCTCATCGTGCGCTTCCAGAATTCGCTGGTCATCTCCAACCAATGCCGCAATGGACACCGATTTGGGCGGCGAAAATGTGAAATCATAGAACACCCGGCGATTGGCAACTTTATGTGTGCTGCCGTCTTTCCCCGCTTCCATCCGTGTTCCATTATGCCGCTGAGTCAATCGTTCTTCCGTGGTTGGATGAAGGTTCCGGCACAGTTTCAGGAACTCATCCGTATGCGTCATTCCCGAAAGCCCCAACGATTCCGCGCCCTGTCCAATCCATTGCCCCATCACCCGACGACCTTCCATGTAATAGTCGCCAACCTGCAAATGCTCCTTAAAGTATTCTTCAGCATTCGACAAACTGTATTGGGCCTTCGTAGCCAGCATGTCTCAAAACTATCATTGAGCGGGCAACATTTTGCTCCCAGGTGTGCGCAAAAAATCTGGGCGGTGATGCTACCTATAATGTGAATTGGTTATGGGACGCTTGTCTCCTTGCTGGAGCAAGGGGGCAGATGGAAACCGAATTCCGAAGCGATTTTCCAAACCAGTTCGGAAACAAGTTCCGAATGAACATTCCAAACGAGTCAGCGGCGGAATTGATCGCGCGTTTCAGCCCGAAGAGGCCCAAACGCTACGCCGGACTTCATCCGCACGCCGAGTTCATTCGAGAACTCCGGCGCAACCGCGCCTCGTACGATACCATCGTCGCCATTTTGCGCGAGCGGCACAACCTTCAAGTCACAGACACCACCGTCCGGCATTTCTGCCGCGACATCTTGCAGGAGCGGACCGCCAGGCGGCGGGCCAGGGCGGATCAGACACCGGCAACTCCCATCCGCCAAGCGGCTCAAATCCTTTCGCCTCGACCTGCCCGAAACCCAAATGCGGACGGGCCGCAAATCGCCGAGGTGGAATTCATCAAAGAACTATAAACAATATGAAAAAACGACTCGTAATTATCCTCAATGGCAAAGGCGGCGTGGGCAAAAGTTTCTTTGCCGTGAACTTCATTCAATACCTCAAGGACCGCGATATTGCCCACGCGGCCTTCGACAGCGACGACGAGAATTCGACCTTGAAACGCTTCCATTCGGAAGTCGGCTTCATTGACCCTAACACGCCAACGGACATGGACCGCATGGTGGAACCTTTGGAAGACAAAGATGTGGTGGTGGTGGATTGCCGCGCCGCTTCAACCCGCATTTTCCTCAAGTATTTCGAAGAGACAGGGTTGCATACCATACTTGAAGGCATTGGCACTGCCCTGACCATCGCCAGCCCGGTCAATCATGAACTGGACAGTATTCACCAGCTTCAACGCCTCGTTGGCGGGATTGCCGGAAAGCCGGATTTCCTTATCGTTCGCAACGAAGTCCACGGCGAGGGCTTTGATTTGTTCGACAAATCGAAAATCCGCCAAAAGCTGTTGAATGACTTGGGCGCGCGCGAAATCCATGTGAAACAAATGTATAAATGGCTGGTGGAAGGATTGCAGCGGAGCAAGGTCACTCCCACGCTCGCGCTCAAGAATTCAGACTTCACCATCATGGACCGCCAACGCCTGATCAATTGGCAGCGCCACTTTTATGAACAAATTGATTCGGTGAAGGATTTGCTTCTGCCCGCAACCGATGGGAAAGGAAACCCCGTCCATGCAGCCGCGTGATGTCGAGGACGGCAGACGCCGCCTCAATTCTCCCCGCCGCGACCAACGCACGTTTCGGCTCCTTCCACAGACAGCGGGCGCCCCTCACCCCGCCCGCCCCTGTCCGCTCCAGTCGCCAAAACGCGCGCTCGTCGCGGCTTCCCTTTGGCTTCCGTCTGGACTTGCGTCGCGGCGTTCCGCTACGGATTCCACCCCTGCCTCCCTGTTCCATTCCTCCGCTTCACTCTCCGCGCCGCAATTCCAGACCGAAGCTAAAACTTCGGCCCATTCGGGACTAAGTGTCCATTCGGAAAAATTTCCGCCAAAAGGGGCGCGTCCACTTGCAATTCATGCCCTGTGACCGCACCATTGGGAAACAGTGGCTAATCTGAGAGAAAAGCCGAACATAATGATTCCCGAAGAAGGACAAACCGTTGAACGGAAAGAGTCGTTGAGCCTGTGGCGCGAAATTGTGGAAACTTGTGCCGCCTTTGCCACGGCACAGGGCGGGAAGGTTCTTGTAGGCGTGGCAGACGATGGCCGCATCACCGGCGTTCAGATTGGCAAAGGCACTTTGGAAGACTTGGCCAACAGAATCGCGCAGAATACCACGCCAAAGGTCGTGCCAGCCATTACGACCCAGGACGCGCCAGGGGCGACAGTCATTATTGTGGACGTTCCAGAACACCAAACCAAGCCCGTTACAGCATTCGGTCGCCCGTATCGCCGGTCGGGGCGCACCAATCAGGTGTTATCGGCCAGTGAAGTTGCCGAACTATATCTCGCGTCGAGAGGGCTGACATGGGACGAGACCGTAAAACCCGACGCGACACTCAGCGACATTGACCCGGAGAAAATTCGCAGATTTCTGAGCCGCGCCATAGCGGAACGGCAATGGCAAATTGACCCGCAGACGCCTGTGCAACAGGCGCTCAATCAGTTGGACCTAATACGCAACGGGCAGTTGACGGTCGCCGCCTTGCTGCTCTTTGGCCAGAGGCCGCAACATTTTCTGGTGCAAGGGTGCATTCGGTGTGCTCGGTTTAAAGGAAACTCAGAGGTCGAATTTCTCGACATGAAAGTGATTGAAGGGGACATCGTTGCTCAAGTGGAGGAAGCGATGGCGTTCGTTCAACGAAATATCAGAATGGCGGCAAAAATCGAAGGACAACTAGCACGCAAAGAGCGATGGGAATACCCGTTGGACGCCGTGCGCGAGGGAATCATCAATGCGGTATGCCATCGGGACTACGCCGATAGCGGAAATGTGGTGGTCAAGATTTTTGACGACCAACTCGAAATTTGGAATCCCGGCAGCCTGCCACCCGATCTGACGGTGGATGACCTGAGAAAATCCCACGAATCGAAGCCGCGCAATAAACTGATCGCGCGCGCGTTTTTCCTCGTCAAGTATATCGAGCAGTTTGGAACTGGGACGGGCCGGATGATTAGCGATTGTCGAGAGGCTGGCGTGCCGGAGCCGGAGTTTGAGTCGAGACCAGCCTCCTTTCGGATAGTTTTTAGGAAACCCGTGTCCCTAGTGGAAAAATTAGCGGGCCTTCATTTGAGCGAGCGTCAAATGAAGGGCATCCATGCTGCCATTCAGAATGGAAAAATCACCCGGAGGGACTATGGAACACTGACTGCGACAACGCCAGCGACAGCGAAACGCGACTTGGCTGAATTGGTGGCCAAGAAGATTCTCGAACCGAGAGGACGAGGGCGAAGCGTTAGTTACATCCTTTCGGCTCAGATTATGAGCCGAAAATGAGCCGATTAAAGTCCTCAGAATCAAGGCGATCCGC
>Ga0182013_10000461_pt1 | contig 56943 bp, 46 predicted proteins | sample 612S2MmetaG_FD_120487 | JGI IMG/M metagenome (GOLD analysis project Ga0182013, IMG submission 120487) | Permafrost microbial communities from Stordalen Mire, Sweden - 612S2M metaG | ecosystem: Environmental > Terrestrial > Soil > Wetlands > Permafrost | place: Sweden: Stordalen | collected...
AGCTGTGCAGAAAATCCGAGAACAAAAAGACCACCGAACGCCGCCGCACCACATGGTTGAGGAAACCGAGCGCCGCCGGGATGTTTGTGCCGCGATGCTTCGGTTGGAAAAATAGCATCTCCTTGATCGTCCGCAAAATGTGACGGCGGCCCTTGCGCGGCGGGAGGAACAATTCCACCTGGTCGGTGAACAGGAGCAGGCCGACCTTGTCACTGCTGCGCGCGGCGGAACTGGCCAGCGTGGTGGCGATTTCCACGGCGGATTCGCGTTTGCTGCGCCGCGTGGAACCGAACGCGCTGGAGGCGGAAACATCCATGGCGAGAATGACCCCCAGTTCGCGCTCCTCGCGAAATCGTTTCACGAACGGCCGCCCCATGCGATTGGTGACGTTCCAATCAATGCTGCGCACGTCGTCGCCGGGCATGTATTCGCGCAATTCCTCGAAATCCATGCCGCGCCCCTTGAAGCGGCTGAGATAGGCGCCGACCATCATGTCGTTCACCAGACGGTTGGTGCGGATTTCCACCCGCCGCACAGTTTCGAGGATTTCTTTAACGGTCATTTACGAGCAGTCATGTTTTCACGAAACCTAAGCCAAGGAAAGCAATTCTGACAACTTTGAACATGCGTCAACTTGACAAGCGCCATCTTTGTAACCAAAATGATTACATGAAGACGGTCAGCTATACATTGCGCATCGAGGCGGATATTTTCAAGCGGGTGGAAAAGGAAGCCAAAAAAAGGAAAAAGAGCCTGGCGGATATTTTCCGTGATTCCATCACTTATGGTTTGCCCGCCTTGCCACCTTTACCGGACATGCATGCGGCGGTTTCGGACACATGGGAAAAGTTGGGGCCGGCGCCCGAAATTGACTATGATAAACTTTAGCCGTGGCGACGTGGTGGTCGTGGACCTGGGAATGACGCAAAAAGTCCGTCCGTGCGTGGTAGTTTCCATTTCCAATCCCGACCGACAACGCAATATGTCCGTGGTCGTTCCCATGACAACCGAAATTCGCGGCGGCGATTGTGAAGTTTCCTTCGCCAAGCCAGCCTGGTTGAAAAGCGAATCTGTGGTTAATGTTTTAGGCGTGGCTGGGGTGGATAATGCAAAAGTGATAAAACGAATCGGCCAGTTCCCAGTGGCAAAATTTCAAGAGATCACCTGGCGGCTGGCGGGAATTCTCGGCCTTGAGCTCAAGGAGCCTCCGATGGAGATTCCTCCAGTTTCAAGAAACTAGCCTATTCGGTCATGGCACCGGCACGGTGCTGAAGATTTTCTTGATGATGTCGTCGCTGGTGGTGGCCTGGGCCTCGGCTTCGTAGGTCAGGATGATGCGGTGACGCAAGACATCCGGGCCGATGTTCTTGATGTCCTCGGGGGTCACATAGCCACGACCTTGAAGGAGCGCCCACGCCTTGGCCGCGACGGTGAGATAAATCGTCGCGCGCGGCGAAGCGCCAAACTGGATGAGATGCTTTATGTCCAGTTTGTATTTCTCGGGCGTGCGCGTCGCAAAAACGAGATGGACAATGTAATCTCGGATTTTATCGTCCACATGCACCTGGTCCACAAGCTTGCGGGTGTGCAAAATTTCCTCGAGTGGGATGACCGGCTTGACCTCGTTCTTCGGCGAGGTGAAGGCCATCTTGTCGAGAATCTTGCGTTCTTCCTCAAAAGTCGGGTAACCGATGACGACCTTGAACATGAACCGGTCCACCTGCGCCTCGGGTAAAGGATAAGTTCCTTCCTGATCTATCGGGTTTTCAGTTGCGAGCACCAGGAAGGGCGAGGGCAGCGCCATCGTTTCACCGCCAAGCGTCACCTGGCGTTCCTGCATGGCTTCGAGCAGCGCGGACTGGACCTTGGCGGGCGCGCGGTTGATTTCATCGGCGAGCAGGAGGTTGGCGAACACCGGGCCTTTGGTGGCGTGATACTTGCCGTCCTGTGGATTGTAAATCTGGGTGCCGATAATATCCGCGGGCAAGAGGTCGGGGGTGAATTGAATGCGATGAAACTGCGCCTGAATGGCCGCAGCCAGGGTGCGGACGGAAAGCGTTTTCGCGAGACCGGGCACGCCTTCGAGCAGCACATGGCCATTGGCCAGCAGGCCGACCAGAAGCCGGTCCACCAGATGTTCCTGGCCGACGATCACGTGGCCGATTTCACTGCGCAAAGTCCGTACCCAGGCCGCGGCCCTTTGCACATCCTCGTTCGATTCTTTCAACGGTTCAGACATTCAGTGGCTGAATATAGTTGGTTTTGCGTGAGTGGGTAGTAAAAACCGCGTTTGAAAGGTTTCTTTTCCAATTTCACTAATTTTCAAAGTTTCTCCGGGGAAACTCCCAGTCCCAGTATGCTGCACGCTTGAATCACGTTCAACCCGAGCCGCTCCGCTTCCGCAAGGACTTCATCGGATTCAGTGCCAGGGTTGAGCCACAATTCATTGCAACCCTTTGCGGCTATGTCCGGGAGCACTTTCAGCAAAACGGGCGGCGACAGATAAACGCTTACCAACTCGGGGCGAACCGGCACGTCCCGGATGCTCTTAAAGGCCGACAAGCCTTCAATTTCCGCGTCCTTGGGATTCACGGGATAAACCTCATAACCCTGTTGCCGGAAGGCGCGCACGGCTTTGTTGCCGAACTTGGACCGGTCGCTCGAAGCGCCGCTGATAACGACAGTTTTCATTGAAGAATTATCGGCGGGAATCGGCCGGATGCAAGTTTTTGCGCGCGCGGTCACCTTTTTTGCCGGCCATGACGCAGGTCAACTCGATCATCGGCAGACCCTCATTTTGATTTTGAGTTTAAAAGGTTTTTCCACGAAACTGCCGGGGTGAATTCCAGTAAGAAAAGATGCGGCTGGGCGGGCAGCGACTTGATGATCCGCTACCACGACGAAGAATGGGGCGTACCGGTGCATGACGACCGCACCTGGTTCGAGTTCCTGATTTTGGAGGGCGCGCAGGCGGGGCTGAACTGGGAAATCGTGCTCCGGAAACGCGAGCGTTACCGCGAGGTGCTGGATGGCTTCGATTCGGCCAAGGTGGCGCGCTACGACGACGCCAAGGTGAAGCAACTCCTCACCGACCCGGGGATTGTCCGCAACCGCCTGAAAATCGCCGCGACCATCCAGAACGCGAAGGCATTTCTCGCGGTGCAAAAGGAGTTCGGAAGTTTTGACGCGTATATCTGGAAATTTACGGGCGGCAAGCCGTTGGTGAACCAACGGCGTTCGCTAAAGGACCTGCCGGCGCGCACGGCGGAATCCGACGCCCTGAGCAAGGATTTGCTCCGGCGCGGCTTCAAATTTGTCGGCTCAACGATTTGTTACGCCATGATGCAGGCGACGGGGATGGTGAACGATCATGCGGTGGAATGTTTTCGATACCGGGAAGTCGGCAAAAGAGTTAAAAGTTTCAAGTTTAAGGTTTAAAGTTCATATGATGGACGACGAAATCTTTCTCCAGCAATTTGAAGCTTGCACGCTGCCGCAGGCGCAATTTCATCATCGCGAGCACTTGAAGGTCGCGTATCTTTATCTGCGCCGTCATGGGCTGGCGGACGCCTTGAAAAAAATCCGCATCGGAATCAACGCGATAAACATTGCCCATAGCGTCCCGGATGCGCCTGATCATGGCTACCACGAAACCATCACACAAGCCTGGGTGCGGCTCGTGGACTTGACTCTTCGCGAATACGGCCCTGCGGAGACGGCCGATGGTTTTCTTGATCAACATCCGCAATTGCTGGAGAAGAAAGCGTTGCGGCTTTTTTATTCCAAAGAATTAATGATGTCACCCAGGGCAAAGGTGGAGTTCGTGGAACCAGACCTGACGAAGTTGCCAGCGAGCAGGAGATGAGGATTTTTAGACGGAATTAACAGAATGGACAGAATCCATCTGAAGCAATGAAATCCGTTTCCGATATTCTGTCCAAATCTCGTGTTCACAAATTTTTTAACTCCCACAACGACCGAATGACGTCTTCACCTGGATCAGTCGGGCCGCGTTCGAGCAAGCGCGCCTGATAGCCTGCCGCGCGCGCGCCAGCCACGTCATGTTCCGCGCTGTCGCCAATGTGCAAAATAAATTGCGCCGCCAGCCCGAATCTTTTGGCCGCTTGCTCGAAAATTACCGGGGAGGGCTTCGGAAAACCCACCTCGCAGGAAACCATGGTCGCCTTGAAATATTTCGACAAGTCCAGCTTGTCCAGCAAAGGACGCAGCCGGTCGTCCCAGTTGGAAATGATTCCTAGATTGATTCCGCGCGCCGCCAAAGACTCGAGCGTGGGCACCACGTCCTCAAAAATATGCCAGGCATCAGGCTCGCTGAAACGATCGTATAATTCAGAAAAGAAGGTTTCGCTCGGCGGCGATTCCAGCAACCCGGCGAAAGTCCGGTCCACAAGCGCCGACCACTCTTCGCGGGCATGGCTGAAGTTTTTCAATTCGCGCCAGGCATTTCGAAAGCGCTGGTCAAGCACCGCCGGCTGAATCTTGCAGCCGTATTTCGCCGCCGCAGCGGCATAAATGTGGCCCACGGATGGCCAAGGCTTGATCAGCGTCCCGCCCACGTCAAACGTGACCGCGCGAACCTCGGGCGAGAAGTTCATTTGCCAAGGTCGCCCGGGTGCATTTGCAATTCATAAACCAGGAACGCCCATTTGTCCGCGGATTCCTCGATCAATTTGGCCGTGGGTTTGCCCGCGCCATGACCGGCCCGCGTTTCGATACGGATCAGCACCGGCTTCGGCCCGGCTTGCGCGGCCTGCAAGGTCGCCGCGAATTTGAAGCTGTGCGCCGGGACCACGCGGTCGTCGTGGTCGCCGGTGGTGATGAGCGTGGCGGGATATTTCATGCCCGGCTTGATGTTGTGCAGCGGCGAGTAGGCATACAATGCCTTGAACTGCGTGGCATCGTCCGCCGAGCCGTAATCCGAGGTCCAGGCCCAGCCGATGGTGAACTTGTGAAACCGCAGCATGTCCATGACGCCGACGGCAGGGAGGGCGGCGGCGAACAAATCGGGCCGTTGCGTCAGACACGCGCCGACGAGCAACCCGCCGTTGCTGCCGCCGGAGATGGCGAGTTTGGCGGGTCGCGTGTAATGGTTCGCCACCAGCCATTCGCCGGCGGCGATGAAATCATCAAACACATTTTGCTTCTTCAATTTCATCCCGGCCTGATGCCACGCCTCGCCGTATTCGCCGCCACCGCGCAAATTCGGCACGGCAAAGACTCCGCCCATTTCCATCCAGAGCAAGACCGAGGGGCTGAAGCTGGGCGTGAGGCTGATGTCAAACCCGCCGTAGCCGTAAAGACAAACGGGATTGTTGTCGTCCAGCTTGATTCCTTTTTTCGCGCTGATAAACATCGGGACCTGAGTTCCATCCTTGCTGTGATAGAAAACCTGTTTCGTTTCGTAATCTGCCGGGTTGAATGGAACTTTCGGCTGGCGGAAAATCGAACTGGTCCCGGTCGCCAGATCGTAACGATAAACGCTCGTCGGCATGGTATAGCTCGTGAAAGAATAAAACGTCTCGGTATCGGAGCGTTTGCCGCCGAATCCGCTGGCTGTACCCAGACCTGGCAAATCCACGCTGCGAATGAATTTTCCGTCGCGCGCGAAAATTTTCACTTCCGAGTGGGCGTCTTTCAAATAATTTGCGATCAACTGGTCGTTCACCAGCGAGACACCTTCCAGGCGGTCGGCGGTTTGCGGAATAATTTCCCGCCAGTTCACGCGTGCTGGCTCGTTCACGTCAATCGCGATGACCCTTCCGCGCGGCGCATCCAGGTCGGTGCGGAAATAAAAGACCGTTCCTACGTTTTCAATGAAGCTGTAGGCGGCGTCGAAGTCATTCAGCAATTCCACCACGGGAATATCGGGATTTTGAAGGTCGCGATAGAAAAGCCGGTTGCGCGTGTCCGTGCCTTCCGAGACGTGGATGATAAGGTAATGGCCGTCATCGGTGACTTCGCCACCGAAATTCCATTCCTTGTGGTCGGGGCGATTGTAAATCAGCTTGTCCTCGGATTGCGGCGTGCCGAGGCGGTGCAGGTAAAGTTTCTGAAAATAATTCACGCCGGTCAGCATGGTGCCCTTGGCCGGTTCATCATAGCGGCTATAATAGAAACCCAGATTGTCTTTCGTCCACGAAGCCCCGGAGAATTTCACCCAATGGATTTCATCCGGCAAATCCTGCCCGGTGCGGACATCGCGAACGCGAAAATCCTCCCAATCCGATCCGGCGCGGGCGAGTCCGTAGGCGATCAAATTTCCATCGTCGCTGATGCGGTAACTAGAAAGGGAAACGGTGCCATCGGTGGACAAAGTGTTTGGGTCGAGCAGGAGCTTGAGCAAGGATGAGTCTGGACCGTTGGTTCCGGTGAAAACCCATTGATAGGTGAGTGGTGCGGTGCCGTTCGACGCACCAGCTTGTGGGTTTGGGGCGACGGTAAAACTCGCGCCGTTCGTGTCGAGCGCGGTCATGGTGTAGAGCACCGCCTGGTTTTGCAGGCCGTCGTTGCGCGTCAGAAAATAACGGCCACCCTCCTTCGTGGGCACGCCGTAGCGCTCGAAATTCCAAAGTTGCGTCAGGCGCGCCTTGATGGCGGTGCGTTCGGGAATTTTTTCAAGAAAGCCAAAGGTGAGTTTGTTCTGCTCTTCGACCCAGGCCTTGGTAGCTGGAGAATTATCATCCTCCAGCCAGCGATACGGGTCCGCCACGAGCGTGCCGTGATAATCATCCACCTGGTTGGTTTTGGACGTGACAGGATACATAATTTTTGAAGTCGAAGTTCCGCGTTGCTGGCACATGCAGCCGGTCAAGAGTCCAGCAAGTGTTAGGAAAGCAAAACAGAATTTGAATTTAAATCCGCCCTCACCCCCAGGAGAAGATGGAACATCTTCGGCTGTGGTGTTTTTATTGACGCTCTTCGTTTTCGGGTTTGGGTTCGAATTTGAAAAGTTCATGTTAGTTTTTCGCTGGCTTACCGGTCCATTCGTTAAGACTGCGTTCGTCGTTCCATTTGCCGGGGGAAAGTTTAAGCAATTCCATGGCCTCGCCAATAAGATAAAGCGACCCGGCAATGACCACAAACGGATCGCCCGCAGCCAGGCCCAGCGCTTCCGCGAGCGAAGCTGCTGGCCGGATTTCCGCCTGGGGATTGGCCGCGCGGCAGGTCTCCGCCAGTTCTTGCGGCGAAGCGGTGCGCTGGCTCTTGACCGGAACCAGCAGGATCCGCGCGGCGAGCGGAGCGAGAATTTCGCAAACCTTCCGATAATCCTTATCCCGCAAAATGCCCAGAATCAGCGTCAGATTCCGCGATGAAAAATAAGTTCGCAGCGCCACGCGCAGCGTCTCCGCGCCGCCCGTATTATGCGCCCCATCGAGCAGAAATATTTTGCCGTCGCCGCGATCCACCAATTGCAATCGCCCCGGCCATTGGACATTTAACAAGCCGGCGCGGATGGTTTCGTCGTTGACAGGAATATCGTTGGCAAGCGCGCGGACGGTGTAGGTCGCGAGCGCGGCGTTCAGTCGCTGATGCTCGCCGAGCAGCGGGAGATTCAAATCTTTCAAGGGCGAAAACTCGGTCTGCGTCCAGGTGATCAACCAGAAGGGCGATCCATTTCGGCGGGCAGTATCAAACAAAACCCGGAAGGCATCCCGGTCGTCCACGGCAGTAATGACCGGCACGCGCGATTTGATGATGCCAGCTTTCTCAGTGGCAATCTGCCCCAGCGAATCGCCCAGCCAGGCTTGATGGTCGAATTGAATGTTGGTGATGACCGTCGCGAGCGGGGTGACGATGTTCGTGGAATCCAACCGGCCGCCCAGACCGGTCTCCCAAATCACGAGTTCGCATTTTTGCTCCGCGAAATAGCGGAGCGCCATCACGGTGACAACTTCAAAAAAAGTGGGATGCTCGTCCGGCGAAAATTGCTGGAGCAACTCTTTCATCTCCGCCACGAGCCGCGTGATGTCCGCTTCGCTGATGAGTTGGCGGTTCACCTGGATCCGTTCGCCAAAAAGCACCAGATGCGGTGAGGTGAACAGGCCCACGCGCAAACCCGCCGCGCGGTAAATGCTTTCCAGCATGGCGCACGTCGAGCCTTTGCCATTGGTGCCCGCCACATGGATGAAGCGCAGTTTGCGCTGCGGATCGCCCGCGAACTGCGCCAGCTTGCGCGTCCGCTCCAGCCCCAGCGTGGTGCCGAACAACTGAAGATCGTAAAGGAATTTTATGGCATCCGTATAGGTCATTACGCGATGGTAGAAGTTAGCAGGAAAGATGCGGATGAAGGCCAGTTTAAAATTTTGACCTTTCGCCGGAGCAGCGTTGAAGGAAAGCAATCCCAACTTGGCCGGCGGCCACGATTAATGCCCACCCACGAATTTGCATCGGGGAAGGCCACCGGAGCGATGACGCCAATTCGCGTTGATTTACAAACTGGCTTCCGAGGTGAATTTGTAAGTTCCGGAACCGACCTCGAAGAACACACGGCCGTCCTCCTGCCGCAGAAATTTCACGCCAGCCGCTTCCGCGACGGGTTTGTTACTCTCGCGGATGGTTGCGGCGTCGGTTGCCGGGACACCGATCGAAGCCGTGGTGTTCGGTGGAATGGTGACTTCAAGCGCGAGTTGTTTGCCGTCGAGCTTCCAGGAGGTTGCGATCCGGCCTTGGATGGAATCGTAGTGGGTCTTGGCCCATGTCAGGCCGTTTTGTACGACGGGTTGGATCAAGATGGTCTTGTAGCCCGGGCTGGCGGGACGAATGCCGCCGATGCCGCCGAACAAATATTCACCGCACGAACCCAGCGAGTAATGGTTGAATGAGTTCATGCCCGGATCTTGAAATCCCTTGTCCGGCGTCCAGCCATCCCAGCGCTCCCAAATGGTGGTGGCGCCTTGTTTGACGGAAAACAACCAGGAAGGAAAGGTGTCTTGCAGCAGCAGGTGATAGGCAGTGTCGGTCTTGCCGTATTGCGTCAAAACCGGCAGCAAGTAGCCAACGCCGATGAAACCGGTTGAAAGGTGATCGCCCTTGGCCTTGATGTCGTCTTCGAGATATTGCGCGGCCTTGGGCCGCAACGCGTCTGGCAGCAACTCGAATTTGAGCGCCATGGCGTAGGCGCACTGGGTGTTGCCCTTGAGGCGGCCATCCGGCGAGACATACTTCGTGTTGAACGCTTTTTTGATGTCTTCAAAAAGCTGCTGGTATTTGGCAGCTTCCTCTTCGTGGCCAAGCGCCTGATAGGAGCGGGCCAGCAAATGAGTCGAATAGGCAAAGAAAGCCGTGCCAATCAAATCCTTGGGCGTATCCGCGCCGACGGAGAGCCAATCGCCATAATCGTTGCCGCGGTCCCGGTCACGAATGAGATCATCACTATGTTTGTGGAGGTATTCGACCCATTTGGTCATGGCGGGAAGATGTTTCTCCAATATGCGCTTGTCGGCGTAAGTCTCATAAATTGTCCAGGGACAGATAACACCGGCATCGCCCCAGGCGGGAACCCCGGTGGCGCCCATGGTGTTGGGATTAACGTCGCTGAAAGAACCCTCACGCGATTGGCCGTCGTCCACATCCACCAGCCATTTGGTGAAGAAGGAGGCGACGTCCGCGTTATAGACAGCGGTGTGGATGAACACCTGCGCGTCACCCATCCATCCCAGGCGCTCATCCCGTTGCGGGCAATCCGTGGGCACGCTGATGTAATTGCCACGCTGGCCCCATTGGATGTTGGACTGAAGCTGGTTGAGCCGCGGATCGGAGCAGGCGAATTCGCCCGTCCGCAGGTTGTCCGACGAGATCACGATGCCGGTGACCGCGTCAGCACCCGGTTTGTTGGTCAGGCCGGTGATTTCCACATAGCGGAAGCCGTGGAAAGTGAAACGCGGTTCCCAGACTTCGGTGCCAGATCCTTTGGTGATGTAATGATCAATGGAAGGCGCGCCGCGCAAATTCCTGGTGTACAGCGTGCCGTTGGGGTTGAGCATTTCCGCGTGGCGCAGTGTGACCTTGGTGCCTGCGGGTGCCGAGACTTTCAAGCGAACTACGCCCACCATATTCTGACCGAGATCGAAGACCCAGCTTCCGGGTTTTGGTTCGGTGACCGTCTTGGGTGTGATTTCGGCAACTTGGCGGACCGGCTCCATGGCCTGCGATTCCATCGGGCGCGCCGGCTCAACCCGCGTGGTGACCTCACCCCATCCGTCTTCGGCCAGTGCCGGCTGATCCCAATCCTTAAGTTCCTGCCGCGCGTCATAATCTTCCCCATACATGAAATCGGAAGAAAGAATGGGGCTGGGGTGGGACTTCCATGATTCATCAGTGACGATGGTCTCGGTCTTGCCATCCTTGTAAGTCACTTCCAACTGGGCGAGAAACGCAGGCTCTTTTCCAAAGTAACGATTTCCGCCGTTGCCAATATGGCCGCTGTACCAGCCGTTCGCCAAAATTGCGCCCATTGCGTTCTTGCCGCGCTTGAGCAAGGAGGTGACATCGTAAGCCTGGTATTGCACGCGTTTGCGATAATCTGTCCAGTCAGGAGCCAGCACATGGTCCCCCACGCGTTTCCCATTGAGATCCACCTCGTAGAGGCCGAGAGCGGTCGCGTAAAGAACGGCGCTTTCCACGGGTGAATTCAACTCAAAGGTTTTCCGCAGATAAGGCAAATTCGCCGCTTCCTCTGGCAGCACCAAATTTTGATCTTCGCGGATTTCCTTCTGGAGCAATTTACCGTCCAATTCATATTCCACGCGCAACCGTTTCACCCGGTTTTGGGCGGGGTCAATGCCGAGGTTGTCGTTGTTGACGACCATTACGAGACGATCTTGTTTCACGCGCTTGGCCAAGGCGGCGGTCACGTCGGCGGAGCCGCCGTCCTCAACGGCTTCATAGGTGGCATGGCGAATGACCAAATGCGCCGCAGGAGGAGCTGCCGGCTTTCCGTTGGCGATCCATTTCGCGCTCCAATCCGCCGGTTGGGTCAATCCCATTTGCCAATCCGCCGCCTTGCTCCAATCGCTTGGTTTGCCCTCGCGGTCCCAACTGCGGACCTTCCAGAAACACATTTGACGGGAATCCAGCTTGGACCCGGCATAACTTATCTGGGAAGTTTCGTCCGAATCCACCTTGCCGCTGTCCCACAGATCACCCTTGTCGCTTTGCAGCGCCTTCAAGGAGGAGGCCACCAGGATTTGATAGGCGGTTTGTTTCTCACCCCGCCGGTTTGAAGTGATGAGCCAGCTCAGGCGCGGATTGGCGGCATTGACGCCGAGCGGATCGGTAAGGTATTCGCAACGCAGATAGGTGGTTTCGACCGCTTGCGAGCATAAGGCCGCGAGGAAAACCAACGCAGCAATCAGAATTAATTTGGATCGGGTCATTTGGGTCGTGCAAAAAGATGCAATTTATTTAATGGTGCTTCAATTATCCGCCAGTGCCAGGATGTTACGCCCGCCAGTCTCCGCTCGTTTGGCCGCAGTTGTCAAACCGCAATCTGCCCCAGTGCCAATGCGTGACGAGAGCTTTGGAAGCATAATTCCCGTGATCATTCATTTTTAATTTAGCTCCGTATGCTTCTGCGAGTCCATACCCCGACACGGTGAGTGCTTAGTCACCTAAATGGGGGATGCTCCAATATTTTACAAGCCTTGAATTATAAAATTCAGGCTCCGGGCTGTGTCTTCGTCAATGTCTCCGCCGGGTGGAGCAAGTCACTCGGAATCCTTCGGCTTTTGTTGCTGCGCCTTGGAAGCCATGTAACGGACCACTGCCTCGGTGCGTGAACTGACGTGCAACTTATAAAACACATGCTTGAGGTGGCTGCAGACCGTGTCAATGCTCAGCTCGAGTTTATCCGCGATCAACTTGTTTGAATAACCTTGCGAGAGGAGCACGAGAATCTGCTCTTCCCTCACCGAAAGGCGCACGGATTCGTCCCGGGTCTTGGCCCGACGCCGGAATGATTCGATCACGCGCCGCGCAATTTGACCCGTCATCGGCGCGCCGCCGCCCAGCACATCCAGCAACGCGGCCCGCAAATCCGCCGGCTTGGTGCGCTTCAGCAGGTAACCGTCAGCCCCGGCTTCAAGCGCCAGAAACACCAACTCCTGGTCATCCATGGCGGTGAGAATGATGATCTGGATTTGAGGCAACACGACCTTGAGTCTCGCCGTGCATTCGATTCCCGACATGCGCGGCAAAAATATGTCCATCAGCACCACGTCTGGTTGCTCTTGCGGAATGACGCGCAGGGCCTCCTCCCCGCTCGTGCAGGCGCAAACACAGTGGAAGTCCGGGAAGGAACCGAGCAGCCGGGTCCAACTTTCGCGGACTTCCGGCTGGTCCTCGACCAGGGCGACTTTGAGCGGGCCCTTGCGGGGAGGATCGCCTGGATGGCTGACGGCGGCCGGCTTGGGAGTTTTAGCAGTTGGTCGGATCATGGATTTGGGAGGCATCATGGGCGCTCGGGTTCCTCGTTTCATTAATGGGCGGTGAAAACTGCTTCGCTTTCCAAAGCCAATCCCAAGGACTCTGACGCCACTGTCTGAGTGGTATGCTGAACTCAATCCGCGAACCCATGCCGGGCTGGCTGGTGATGATGCAGGCGCCGCCCAGTTCTTTCATGCGCTGGGACATATTGAGCAAACCGTTTCGTTCCGTGTTGTCCGCCCCCGGTGAGAAGCCCCTGCCGTTGTCAGTCACCGCCACAACCAGTTTCTGGCGGTGCCAGCGGATTTGCAGCATGACTTCGGTGGCTTCGGAATGTTTGACGGTATTATTCAGCGCCTCCTTGATGGCCATGAGCAGGCTGCGCCGGAGCGGCAGGTCCAGGGGCGAGGAGGACATTTCCGGATCCACGTCAATCAAACATTGGATATGAGTGCGCTTGAAAAATTCCTGCGCGTAACCGCAGACGTACGAGGCGAAGTCCCGCAAGGTGTCCCGCCGGGGATTCACCGCCCAGAGGATTTCATCCATGCTGGAAAGCAGGCCGCGCGCCTCCTCGCAGATGCCGTGAAGTTGCGAACGGGTTTGCGAATCAACGGAGAGTTCACTCTGCGCCACCTCCCCGTGCAGCACCAATTGAGTCATCCGGGAACCCAGGTCATCGTGAATGTCCCGGGCGATGCGGGCGCGCTCCTGCAGCAGCAGCCAGCGCTCTTTTTGATGAAACGCCAATTGCGCCATGAGGCTAAGACTGATCAAGATGACCAGTGCGCAGACGGCAATCAAGGTCACCTGGAACCAAGCGCGTTGCCAGAAGTGTATCTTGACCGGCCGCAGCGGTGGAATGATTTCCAAACTTTCCGGCTTTTCCCACCAAGGCTTGGTCCCAATGGGACCTATGATCGTGGCTGGCGGCCAGGAGTCCGGCGCTTCGGTCATTTTTTCCCAACCACGCACGCCTTCGGGAACGATCCGCCAACTGCTGTCTGACTCCACCACCACGACCCGTCCATCGCGAAGGTCAACGTGCATTCCGAAAAGCACGCCGGCCTTGGCATCCGTGTTGAAAGCCATGACCGCGAGCACATGCCGTCCGGGGGTCATGAGCATGGTCATGTCGTATTCGCTCAGATGACGCCACTCGGCTCCGCGGCCCATTTCACGCCCATCAAAAAAAAGCGTGTACTCATTGTCCGCCGTCATGCGAATACGGGCCAGTTCTACCTTGGCCGTCGCGGGAATTTCAAATGAACGCCAAAGCTGGCAGGTCTGCCGGTCAAACGTAACAGACGCCCATACCCATGAGCCAAGCCCGTTGGTTGGAATGTCGAATGAGTCGGTCGGTTCGGAAACAATGTCCCGGTTATACGAATTCTGGGCCAGGCTTGCGGGGGGGGCCATTAATGCAAGGCATAAAACCGGTAAAAGCCATGAAAACGCCCTGTGCTCCAACCGGCGCACCCACGGCCAGTTCGGCCAAAAATGAATCAAACGGCATAAAATGATCATTTTTCTTGGATACACTGTTCCAGAATCTAATCCGAACGCGTGCCAACGGCAAGCAAGATGAAGCCGTTCAAAAAGGTCGGCGTCCGGGCTGTTGCCAGGAGAAAGCACCCTGATTTAACGCGGGTTAGTCAAGGAGTGGCGACGCGATAAAACTGTTGAGTGTTGGTGGTGGGCAGGTTGGTGAAGCTGAATTTGCCGCTGCTGTCCGAGATATTGGTTAGCAACGGAATCCAGACGACCGGAGCCAGCAGATTCGATGAGGTCAGGAGGACGAAGGGCTTGGCCGCTTGACCCGTTCCCGTAAGGAAGAAGTTGCCGGAACTCAATCCCGACGATTGAATCACCGGCGTGAAATTGGTGACGACCACATTCACGACCGCAGAATCAGCCACGTTGGTGCCGTTGAAAACCACACCCGCCATCAAGTTGTAATTACCCGCGCCCAAATTGGTCCAAGCATAGGCGTAAGGCGCATTCGTGACTTGGGCAATGAGGTTGGTGTTGGCATAGAATTGCACGGCTTTGATAAAATTGCTGTTGGTGACAATCGTCGCCGTCAGACTCAGCGCAGCCGGGGCGAGATAATTGGCGTTATTGGTCGGGCTGGTAAGTGTCACCACGGGATTCACTGGCGGGATCGGCGGCACGAAACTGACATTATCAATGAAGACGGTGTTGTCGCCCGTGGCGAGATCGGTGCCCACAAATGACAGAGTGTGCGCATTCGACGTCGCCGTAAAGGATGCGGTATAGTTCACGTAGGTGGTCGCGCTCGGCCCTGGATTGTAACTGGCGAGGATCGTATTATCAATCATGACGTTCCACGATTCGCCGCCATTTTGACTGCTGCCGGATCGCTGCGCGGCTTTGAAGGTGATGGTGTAGGTCGTCCCCGGTGAAAAACCCTGCAATAGCTGCGAAATAGTCCCGGTGCTCTGCACAAACGCCGCCTGGACGCCCTGGGGCGCGGCCGGGTTTCCGAAAGCGCTGCCGTTTCCCAGAATGCCCGAGCCACTCGGACTGGAGCCGCTAAAAGTCCAGCTTGCGTGAGACGGATTGTACTCGTAGCCGCTGCCCATGCTGGGAGTCTCAAAGCCAAAATTCACATTAAGAATCGGCGTGGCGCTCGCTTCCAATGAATTTCCGCTTTCGCCGCCCGCGCTGAGAGCCGAGACCACGTAATAAAATGTTTCGCCATTGGTCACCGATAAATCAGCGTAATTAAGAGTGCCAAGGTTGCTGGCCAGCGTGGTGTAGGGACCCCCGGAGGTCGAAGACCGCTTGAGGTTGTAACCCGTTGCGCCTTCCGCCGGGTTCCAGAACAAACTCACTTGCTGGTTCGCCGCTGTGGCCACCAACCCGCGCGGGGCTTGCAAAACAACCTGCCAGGCAAATTGATAGTTGCCCGAGGCCACGGTCCACACCGCATAGTTCTGCGGCGAATTGCCTTCATAGTGGCTGAATACGACTCCGGAGTCGCTGCCGGCAGCGGCCCCATTCTGCCAGATCGTGGTCCCGGATTCCTGGATCGTGAGATTGCTGCTGGAGGTTCCGAGCATGGGCAGATAAACCAAACCAGTGGCGTTCGGCGGGATGGTGAGATTCATGGTGACGGCTTGTCCGTCAATCTGCCAAGCATTTGAAATCATGCCATAAGGCGAATCGTGATTCGCCTGGGCCGAGGCCAGTTCGTTCATGACTTCGGGTTTGATCAGCACAGTTTTGTAGCCGGGCGCGCCCGGGCGGATGCCGGCCACGTATTCGATGAACCAGGCCGAGATGTCGCCGAACATGATATGGTTCAGCGAGTCCTCTGAACCGCAGCCGCACCAGGTTTCCCACAAGGTGGTCGCGCCGGTATTCACCTGATAACCCCAACTGGGATAATTGGTCTGCGTGGCGAGCGCCCAGGCGGTGTCGGAATGTCCGCTGTCGCACAGGGACCGCAGAATGTATTTCGAGCCGAGGATGCCGGTGTCAATGGTGTTGTTATTCTGTTGGACGGCGGTGACGAGCGCGTTAGCCACGGCGGAAGTCTGATTGGAGGGCGTCAACCCCTGATACAAGGCGCAGGATTGGGCGGTCTGGGAGCCGATCGAATACTGGCTGGTGTTCGTGTTCAAGTATGAGCTGTTGAACGACGCATAGATTTGCGCGGCCAGGTTGCTGTATTGGATTGAGGCGGCGTTATTCCCCATGAACGCCGCCGTTTGCGCCACAATCAAAGCGTCTTCGTAATAGTAACCGGTGTCGGTCACTCCGGTCGGTGTCACCGTGCTCGCCGGCTCCCAATCGCCAAGTCCGTAGGAAACGATATTGCCGGATGCCTGGCTGGTCTCGTAATCCACATAAGCCTTCATGCCGACGTAGTTATTGGTGAGGATGCGGACATCGCCGCAATGTTGATACACGAACCAAGGGATCAGCAGATTGGCGGATTCCCAAGCCGGGCCTTCGCCATAACCCCAGACGGCATTCGGAAAGACGCCGGACAGTTCCCCACTGGACATCTGGGCCGGACGAAATTCCTTAAGCCAGCGCGTGTAGGCGGCTTCAGGGTGAAAATGCGTCAGGCCGATTTCACAGGCCAGTTGCGCGTCACCCGTCCAGCCATTTTTCTCGCGCGTCGGGCAATCCGTCGGCATGCCGACAAAGTTGCCAATGTAAGACCAAATGGTATTGGTCTCGATACGGTTCAGGAGGTTGTTCGAGCAGAAAAAACTCCCCGCCGGGTCGAAGGAAGTTCTGACCACTCGCGCCACCAGCGTGTTGGTGGTCGGAGCGGAGGGCAATCCTGACACCTGGGCATAACGAAAGCCGTGATAAACGTAATGAGGCTCCCAGCTTTCGGCGCCGCCGCCTTTCAGCGTGTAAGTGTCAGTTTGAAAATATTGCGTCAGGGTGACCAGATAATTGATATTGCTCTGATCCACGGAGCCATCGCTGTTGGTTTTTTCGCCATAAACCATCGTTACTGAGGTTCCCGCCGGGCCGTTGACGTTCAATTGTCCCCAACCGACCAGATTTTGCCCGAAATCAAAAGTGTAAACGCCGGGTTGTCCCGATACCGGGATGATTTGAACCGGACTGACCAATTGCATCATCTTGACCGGCTCGGCATCCGGCGCCAGCAGTTGACCGGCAACGCCGGTGCGCAAGACCGCATTGGTCCAGGCTGAATCATTGAAGCTCGCAGTTGACCATCCGGGCATTTCCAAACGCGCGTCATAAACCTCGCCCAGGCGGGTGGTGTCCAGGAGCATCGGGCCGGTGGCAACCTTCCAGGAAGTGTCGCTCACCACCACGTTGCTGGTGCCGTCAATGTATTGGATGTTCAATTGCAGAATCATCTGCGGGAGCGCGCGCCAGGGAGCGGTTGCAGTGTTCCAGGCATCGCTGGTCCATTGATTGTAGAAAGAATTGCCCAATTGGACGCCGAAGGCATTGGTTCCCTGGATCAAATTGGTGGTGACGTCGTAGGTCTGGTAATAGGCGTGGTAATCGTAACGTGTAAACGAGGGGTCGAGGACGTGGTCGCTCACATTCGTGCCGTTGAGTTGCAGTTCGTTATATCCCAGACCGCAGATATAGACCGTGGCGCGGGTGACTGTGTTGGTCACCGTAAAAGTTTTCCGTAACATTGGGCTGGGAGCGGCGGGGCTGGCGCCATTGGTCACCATGCCAATCCAGTGGCCGACCCAATCGGTCGAATTAAGCAAACCCATGCTCCAGAGCGCGTTGGTGCTCCATGGGGATGGATTTCCGTTCGCATCCCAAATCCGCACTTTCCAATAGCACAACTCGCCCGATGTCAGCGCCTGCCCGCCAAAGGGTGCCAGCACGGACTGCGAGGAGGAAACTTGACCGCTGTTCCACACATCGCCCTGGTTTCCGGCCAGAATCGCGGGCGAACTGGCCACCAATACCTGGTAGGCCGTTTGCAGATCGCCGCGTTGCGCTGAGTTCATGTGCCAGCTCAATCGCGGCTGGGTCACGTCAATGCCGAGCGGATTCTGCAAATGTTCGCAGCGCAAGTTTCCCAGGTTCGCCGCAGATGCGGTGGCACTGGAATTTGTGATCGTCACGGCTGCCGCGGAACTGGTGGTCGAACCGTTTGGATTCGATACCTGCACGCGAAAATTTATCGTGCTGCTGGTTAACCCGGTTGTGTTCAAGACGTAATTTGAACCGGTCGCGCCCGGAATGGTGTTGAAAACGGAAGGAACGCTGCCGTAGTCCGTTTGCCACTGATACTGGAATGGCGCCACGCCGGTGGCATTCTCAGAGAGGGTTACGGGCGTGCCGGCGGAGACGGGAGAACCGGGGGAACTGCTGGGAGTGTTTGCCACTGGGGGCGCACCGGTGGGCGCGCCATATAAATCAATTTCCGAGTATCCGCAGTAACCGTTCTGCGGGGCCGGACTGGTGAAGTCAAATTTGACGGCCGCAACGCTGGTGGCCAGGGGTGCGGAGGTTGAAGGGGAAAATATCACCCGGGTGGCGCATTGACTGTTCGACGGATCGGGCGGATTAAAGCCGACGCTGGTTAAGGAAACGAATGTTGAGGGGTTGGCCACGGTCGAATAAGAAATGGTGTAAGCTTGCTCGACGCGTCCGCCGTCACCCCAACCGCCATAAACGGTGATATTGGTCAGATTGTAACCACTGGCCGAGCCAGTCAGGGTGTAGGTCACAGATTGACCGCCCGAACTGCCGCAAGTTACTTCCGTTACGCTTCCGCCGACATTTGCCAAATAATCAAAAGAACCAAACGAGCCATCGGTCAGGACCGACACCACCCCGGCGCCATAAAGACTGAAATTGCCCGTTCCTACGCTGCTGGGTGATTGTCCATGAATCAAACTGTTAGGCACCACAGCCGTCCAAGTGGGAATAAAGTTCGTATTGACGCTCCCGAGGCCGGTCTGGCTCGCGGTGTAGGTGATAATATTATTTACCGCCGCAGGCACGGGATTGACGGTAAGTGTACTGGCGGCACTCACCGTGACTCCGGAGCTATTGGAGGCTTGCAGGCGGTAGGAAGCCGTATTGGTCAGTTGAAGGCTGGTGAGCGCCAGGGTCGTATTGGTCGCCCCGGGGATATTATTCGTCGCACCGGCAGCAATCATCTGCCATTGGTAGGCGATCGGCGCAGTCCCGCTGAAAGCTGCCGTGAAAGTAATCTGGTCGCCCACGAAATCCGTGGCAACGACTGGCAGGGTGTTGGTGCTAATCGAAGGACCGGCAAAAACCCGGCCGGCAACAGCACCGATACAAATTACCGCGGTCATCAAGCCGCGCCTTAAATAACTACTTTTCATGCTTCAGAACTTCTCCGCGCTTTCAGTGCAAGGCAATTTATCGGTTGGAACATCGAGATGCGTGTATCGCGTTAATCTAGCTTAAACCACAATCTCTGCCAATTAAAATCCCCTAACCGGGTGGTTGGAACATCACCGATATTGGTGAGTTTGACCAGCCGGGTGGCGGCGGGCGTCCCGCGTGCCGTGGAGTCGGGCGTCTCGCCCGGCGGAACGAACGTCGGAATTCTAAACAGGCTTGAAATATTTCTGGCGCGCGTCCGGACGTCAAGATGCCGCCCTCCATGGCAGGAAGGACGCCCGCCGCCACAGCCGTTGTCACGCAGGCTCCCATGAAGTCAGGCCCTCACATCGTGGCAGTTCCTAAACCGGCGCTCCGGTCATTTGTCCGACACCTGCCCGACCATCCGTCGCGGAGAAAGGGGGCAAGCCGGGCACTAGAAATGTAAAAGAAGCGCCAGCGAATCAAGCTCAACCCCTCAAAAATGCGCGGCATTTACACGCCTAATGCGTGAAAATTTCCCGCAATAGGGGTTTTTGCTCTCATGGAAGACCGAATTATAAGGGAAAATTGACATGGCACCGGTCGTGCTAAAAAAGGACTCAAATCAGGTTGACGCCGTGCTCTGGTATAATAAAGTTCGCGGAACGTTTACCCAACGAACCAAAAAAGTATGAAAAAAATGCGAAAATACATCATCGGGGCTTTCACTCTAATCGAGCTGTTAGTCGTTATTGCCATCATCGCCATTTTGGCCGGCTTGCTGCTGCCCGCTCTGGCGAAAGCGAAAGCGAAAGCCATTCGCATCAATTGCGCGAGCAACCTGAAGCAAGTAGGCCTCGCCTACCGCATCTGGGGAGATGACAACAATGACCAATATCCCCAGAACTATGCCGGCAACCCGTCTTATCCTATGGTCAATAGCGTAAATGGCACGACCGCTGGTACCGCGTGGACTCCTGGAACCGGCAATGCGAATACGTGGTCAGTCTATGCGACGATGTCGAATGAAATTAACAACCCCAAGGTTTGCGTTTGCCCGTCGGATGAACGGTCAACGGCAACCAACTGGCAGGATATGATTCTGACCAGGAAGAATTACAGCGTCTCATACTTTGCGGCACTTGGCTCGAGCGACACCATGCCGCAGATGTTCCTATCCGGCGATCGCAACATTTGTTCGGATGGGATCACCCCTTATTCAATTTTTGGGAGCACAGATGCCAATGGCATTGCAGGCAATGTCGTTGCTTTGGGCACCAATACTACTCAGTCCCCTATGAGCACTGCTAATTTTGGCTGGAGTGGAAAAGAGCATCAGGTCGCCGGCAATGTGGGCTTGGCTGACGGCAGCGTGCAGGAATTTAGTCCCAATGCATTGAAGGTCGCGTTGTCGCATACGGGCGATACCGGTGGCAACCCTTTTACCGGCCAATATAACGTCATGGCGTTCCCGTGATCATTTTCACCGAATCATAAAACCGAAAGGCATCCGCAAGGATGCCTTTTTTGTTATTGTTGCGAGGAGCCGCTCTTTGCCCGGCCGCCGCTTCGGGTGATCGGGACCCCGTTAAGTTCCAAGCGCCAAGCACTCACATCCAGAGAATCTCCAATTCACAAGCGCCAAGCACCAAAAGCCAGCCTTCAAAATGATCTGGTCGTGACGTCATGGGAATTGTTCGTCATGCCGAACGAATCGAGACACTTATTGGAGCTTGGAAATTGGTGTTTCTCCGGATGTTGGAGCTTGAATATTGGAGCTTGCAGGTCTGTGAGTGGATTGGAAAACCTCGACGTGCGCGTTACTCCACCCCTTGGGCCGCGAGTTCGATGATCTTGCGCAAGGGAGTCTCCGGACGGAAACCGATGGTCTGGTATAACTTTTCCACCACCGGTTTGCGGCGGCGCATGTCCTCAAAACCCGGCGCGAAAGCGCTTTGATAGGAGACAAATTCTATCGCCGATTTCGAGACCAAAACCGCCAGCACCTGCCGGGCGAGATCAAGAATGCTGATCTCCTCCGTCCCGCCCACATTGAACACCTCGCCTCGCGCCGCCGGACAATTCTGCAACCGCACCAGAGCCTCCACGGTGTCGAGCACTTGGCAGAAGCAGCGTGTTTGCAGACCATCGTCATGCACCTTCAGCGGCTGGCCGCTTTTCGCCGCGGCGATGAATCGCGGCAGCACCATCCCGTAACGCCCCGTCTGGCGCGCGCCCACCGTATTAAATAGCCGGGCAATCACCACCGGCAGAGCGAGTTCCCGGGCGTATGCCAGCGACAGAAATTCATCCATCAACTTCGAGCATGCATAGCTCCACCGGCCAAAGTGCGGCGGGCCAATCAATAAATCATCCTCCTCGGTGAACGCCGGTTTCTGGCTCTTGCCATAAACCTCGGAAGTGGAAGTCAACAGCACCGGCACGCTTACCGGCGCGGCCGCCGCGAGAATGGCCTCCGTTTCGTGCAGATTGGTTTCCAGCACATGGATCGGTGAATTCACGACCAGTTCCACCCCCACCGCCGCGGCGAGATGATAAATGGATTCCGCCGATTTCACCAACTCGCCCAATTGCCCGCACCGCGAAACCTTGCCCTGGATGATGCGCAACCGGGGATTTCCCGCCACTGGTTTCAGGTTCTCCAAACGGCCCGTCGAGCAATCATCAATCACGACAACCGATTTCCCATCCGCCAGCAATCGTTCCACCAGATGCGAACCAATGAATCCCGCCCCGCCCGTGACCAGAACGTGCTTGGTGTCTGAATTCATATTTGCTCGGCGCGCGGGGAATTGATTCCACCGCCGTAATGAACCCGCACAGCCATCAGGCAGCGCCGTTCACCGGTCCCGGGGAGCGCACGCGCCAATGCCCGTCTGGAAAGACCGTGCAGCGGTCGGCGCCCTCGCCGACAGCAAATGGGCGACGCAAGGCCAATAACCAGTTTTCTCGCAGACATACGATTCTTTTCTTCGCGGCGAGGCGCCGCGAATTGCACGCGAGGCGCGTGCGCTCCCCGGGAAAAATTCCAGCTAATCACTTTGCCCTTCCGGTTGGTGGCCGGGGCCATGATTCACCGCGGCAGGAAATTGATTGGTCGCGCGCGGAGCGGCGGACAATTGGCCGGCGGGGGCTGGCGGGTGCCCCGGATTTTCCATGAGCGCCTGAGCCAGGACTTCCGCGAATCTCTGGCGATATTCGGGATCGGCGATGCGCCGGGCCTCGCGGAGATTCGACAAATATCCCACCTCCATCAGCACCGCGGGACGATTTTGCTCACGCAACACCCGGAGAAAACGGGCGCGGCGCACCCCGCGGTCAAGATGACCGTTGACTTTCAACGCCGCGCGATGCAGCCGGGCGGCATACTGGATATTCTCCGCGTCGAAACTATTATTGGGAAAGATGAGCGCCGGATCATCCACGAAGCCGCGGTTCATGTACGACGACATGCCCCTCGGCGTCACGCAATACGTTTCCAGCCCCGTTTCGTTTTGATCGGGAAAAGAGGAATTGAAATGGAGGCTAAGAAACAGCCCCGCCTGGTGTTGGTCCGCGATGGCCACCCGATCTGGCAGCGACAGGTACACGTCATTCGTTCGCGTGAGCCAGACCGTCCAGCCGTTCGCGGCCAGCAGCGATTGCAGGCGCCGCGCCAGGTCCAGCGTGAATTCCTTCTCAAAATGGCCGTTGAAAGCGCTCTTGGTGCCCGTGTCCGTGCCGCCGTGGCCGGGATCAATCACCAGCACATGATTCATTTTGCCCGGCGCGGGATTTTCCAGCAACGGCAGAAAATTCTTGCGAATATCCAGCGTGTTGACGCACGGATGGCCTTTGACGACTTGCGGCGCGAAACCAAGCATGTAATCCGCCCCGCGCCAGATGGCGTTTTTACTGCCGATTTGAATCGTCATGGTGCCGTTGGTGGTGACAAAAGAATAACGGGACACGTTGTCATTCACGTCATGCCGGGGGGCGGGAAAGCCGTGGGTCTGGCACCAACGCTCCAAGGGAATCCAGGTCTCACTTAGTTCAAAATGGTTGGTCGGAACAGCCACAATCGGCGGAGCTACAGAGTTGGTTGCCGTGTTGGTCTTGGGTACCGTCACCGGCGGCGCATTAGTCCGGGGCACGGTGACGACCGGCTCCGGCATTAAATCCACATCCGGCGGCGGCTTGTGGTTGGGGGACGAGCAACCAGCGACCATCGCCAGCAGCAGGAACACTAGCAAATTACTGCGATGCAACACACCACCATTGTGCGAAAGACCCGCGCTGAAACAAGAAGTTTCCGGCGGCGTGATGAACCAATTTTCGGCGCCTGTTCCTGGGTGTTTGCTATTGTCAATCCATGCGGGAAAAGCTCCAAATCCCAAGCGCCAAGCTCCAGAGAATATTCAAACACCAGACTTAAAACCCCGGAGCTGAACTCAACCGGTGATAAAATTGGTCCAATAAACCTGCGAAAGAATCCGGATTGGAGCTTGAAGGTTGGTGTTTCTCTGGAGCTTGGCGCTTGGGATTTGGAGCTTCCGTTCGGCTGGCTTGCCTTTCCGCGCCGCCTGCGGGATACTGGCTGGGTGCAAGTCACGGTCACACACTTGACAGATCAATTGGTCGCTTCCTACGCGCAATTGGGGGGCATTAATCATCTCGATGGAAAAAACCTGCCGTCCAAGCGCACCATCTCCCTCATCACAGTGGATTTGTTGCGGCTGCTCTTCCCCGGATTTTTCGACGAGAAATTGCTCCATTCCTCCGAGATCAAAACCGAGACGGCGCTGCTCATGGATTCCGTGCTCGAACATCTTGAGGATGAAATTTACAAGAGCCTCGAATATCACCACCCGAAAGGCGACGGCAAAAAGGATTTGCGCGCTGAATCCCACGCCCTCACGCTCGAATTCCTCGGCAAACTCCCGCACATCCGCGAATTGCTTTGCACGGATACCGACGCCGCGTTCACGGGCGACCCGGCGGCGTTGAGCCGGGAGGAAGTCATCGTGGCTTATCCCTTCATTGAAACCATCGCCGTGCAGCGGCTGGCCCATGAATTGTATCTGAAGAAAATCGCGTTGATTCCGCGCATCATGACCGAGTGGGCGCATGGCCGCACGGGCATTGACTTGCATCCGGGCGCGAAGATCGGCTCGCACTTCTTCATTGATCACGGCACCGGCGCGGTAATTGGTGAAACCTGCGAGATCGGCAACCATGTCAAAATGTACCAGGGCGTGGGCCTCGTGGCCCGCTCGCTTTCCGGCGGCCAGCAATTGCACGGTCTCAAACGTCATCCCACCGTCGAGGACAACGTGACGATCTATGCCAACGCCACTATCGTCGGCGGCGAAACCGTCATCGGCGCGGGCAGCACCATCGGCGCGAATGTTTTCCTGATGCAAAGCGTGCCGCCCAACTCGCTGGTGCTGCAGGAAGAAGTGAACATGAAAGTCCTGAGCAAAGCCGAGCGCGGCAAATCGGCGGTTGACTTCCAGATTTGACGGAAAGAAACCCGGTCCAGCTTCCGGTTTATGCGCAACACTGAAAGGAACCATTCAATCGGCGGCTGGAAGCGACGGTCTGTCATCGCCACTGTGGCAGCCTTGCTGTGGTTTTTCTCCCGGGCAAACGCGGAGGCGAAAGACGACTATTTGCTGGTGGAGGCGAAGATCAACGGCCAACCGGTGAAGCTGGCCTTTGATACCGGCGCCGAAACGACCGTTCTGTTTCGCTGGGCGGCGGAGAAGTTTGGCTTGCGAATCACCAACGCAGCTCCCGACGCCAAGCCGCTCCCGGGAAAGGTCGCCGTCGGCGCCACGGAAACATTGAACCTCACGATTTGGACCAGGACCATCAGGTCCAGCTTTCCGGTGATTGACATTCCCAAGGGAATTCGGGCGGAGATTGGGGGCGTGGTCGCCTGGTCGAATCTTCGCGACAATATCATTCATATTGATGCCGGGACCAGGCAGTTTGAGTTTCTGGACACCGTGCCGAGGCCCGCGAAGAAATGGCTCAAATTCCCGATCGTCCGGGACCGGGACGTGCTGACGATTTCTTTGCCGGACAATGGCGACGGCAAAAAATATATCGTGCTTGATACGGGAGCGGAAAATAGAGGCGTGGCGTTGCGCCCGCAGAAATGGAATGAATGGATCGCCGCCCATCCCGGCCGCGCCCGCACGCTTGAGGGGTATTACATGCCCGCCGCGGGCCTGGTGGTGGAGGAGGTTTCGTGGGCGGATAAACTGGCCCTCGGCCCGTTGAATCTCACGGCTGTTTCCGTCGAAAAATCGAATTCCGCCGAAGACGCCAGTTATGGCCCGGAGTTTGTGGCGGTGCTCGGATTGGACGCGTTGAAACATCTGGACCTGATCATCAATGGCAACAAAGGCCTCCTTTATGCGCGGGATAAAGGCATTGTGATTCCGCCAAATCACAATCGCATCGGAGCGGTGTTCGCCCCGGTGGCATTGGACAAGGATGAGTTGCTGGCCCATGTCCTGGAAGGCAGCCCGGCGTACGCGGGGGGAATCCGCAACGGGGACATTTTGCTCGCGGTGGACGGCACCGACGCCACCAAATGGCGGAGCGATACTCAAACCAATGAGGGGAGCCACTGGGAGCGGCCGGCCGGAACGAAAACTCATCTCAAGTTGAGACGGGGGACAAATGAATTTGAGACCGATTTGATATTGAAAAATCTCATCGGGCCGGATCTCAAGCCGGAAGCTTCCGAATCTCAAGACTCTCCCGACTAGAAAATGTTCCGCTGGCTGCGCCCCGAGCCGCGAGCTAAAACCGGGTCAATTTTTCCAGTTCCTTGAAGCGCGCTTCAATCGCCGGACGCGTGATCTTGTTGGTGAAATTCAATCCGAACCCTTCGCAGCAGAACGACGCCACCACGCTGCCATAGACCATGGCGCGGCGCAGGTTGTCGTCAATCGAGCCATTCGCCGTGGAAAGATAACCCATCATGCCGCCGACGAATGAATCGCCCGCGCCCGTGGGGTCCACCACGCGGGGCAACGGATAGGCCGGCGAAACAAACATGCCCTTGGGCGAGGAAAGAATCGCGCCGTGCTCGCCTTTTTTGATGATCACATATTTCGGCCCGAGCTTGTGGATTTTCTTGAGCGCCACCATGAGGTTGTCTTCCTTGGTGAGTTGCTTCGCCTCGCTGTCGTTCAGCACGAAACCATCCACGCGTTTGAGCAATTTCAGCAGGTCGGGCAGCGCGATGTTCAGCCACAGGTCCATGGTGTCCGCGACGACAAATTTGGGCCGCCGCATCTGGGTGAGCACATGGCTTTGCAAGGCCGGGGCGATGTTCGCCAGCAGCACGAAGGGCGAATCCTGGTACGATTTCGGCAGCACCGGATTGAATGTCTCAAAAACGCCCAACTCGGTCGCCAGCGTCCGGCGATTGTTCATGTTCACTTCGTATTCGCCGGACCAATGGAACGTCTTTCCCGGCAGGATCTGCAAGCCGTCCAGGTTGATTTTGTGTTTTTTATAAAGCTGGAGGTATTTCTTCGGGAAATCCTCGCCCACGACGCCAACCAGTTTGACCGGCGCAAAAAAGCTCGCCGCGACCGAAGCGTGGCTGGCCGAGCCGCCGAGCAGGCGCGGATTTTCCGCCTTGGGGGTTTTGATGGAATCCAGCGCCGTCGAGCCGACAATCAACACACTCATGCAAATATTAATTTAGGAGTTTTGGACGTTAATCGAAGCCGAGACGCTAAAGGAAATGCCGGCGAGTGACAAGCCTTCGGTTTTCATCAATTTCATTATTCGCATCATTCTGCACCCAAAATCAAAGCCGCTCCTTGAATTGCCGGCTGGCCGCCGCAATATCCGGCGCGTTTAAAATCGCGGACACCACGCAAATCCGTGTCGCGCCCGCCGCCAGAACTTCTTCCAGGTTTTTGAGATTGATGCCACCGATGGCAAACCACGGGATGCCCACATTCGCCGCGGCCCAGCGCACATATTCGAGGGTCACCGGCTTGGCCGTTGGCTTGGTGCCCGTGGCGTAAACCGGCCCGATGGCAATATAACCCGGCTCCGCCGCCAAGGCGCGTTGCGCCTGCTCCGGCGCGTGCGTGCTAATGCCGATTTTGAATTTTGAATTTTGAATTTTTAATTGCCCAACGTGCGTGTGGCCGGCGTCAAAAAAATCCTCCTGGCCGAGATGGCAGAAATCCGCGCCCACTTCCAGGGCGATGGAAAGATGATCGTTGATGACCAGTCCCACGCCGGCGCGGCGCGTGACCGGCAATATCGTCAAGGCCATTTGCCGGACTTCGTCGGACGCAGCATTTTTTGCCCGCAATTGGATGAGGTCCGAGCCGCCATCGCAAAGTTGTTGCGCCACGTCTTCCGGCGCGCGTCCGTGAAGAAAAGCGGTGTCCACAAACGTGTAAAGCCGGCATTCGGCAAGCGATTTCATGGCAAACCGTTCGGGCGACTAACCAAGCTTTTTAAGGACCGGATCGAGGGGATCGTCCATATTGTCGAGCTTGGTCTCGAAGGTGGCGAGCTTGAGCCGGTGTTTTCTTGCCAGGGCCATCAGGTAGGCGTCCGACCATTGGCGGTGACCACTAAGAGACTTGAGAGATACGTTTTCAAAGGAAAGATCATCTGGCAAAAAGGCATGACGGGAATGGGCGGTCAGTTTGATCAACGCCGCAAGGGCGTCAGCGGCGGTCATGCGCGGCGGCTGGGGTTGTCCTTGCGTGTTCTTCCATGGGCGGGTAAGAAATCGCAGCCATCCGCCCTGGGTTATCGGTGTGGTATAAAAACGATCCAGCGAATCCACGAACAGCGACGCGCTTGCGTGATCATCGTGATTGGTAAGATGGGCTGCGATCAATACATTCACGTCCAGGACCGCCTCACTCATCGTCTTCCTCCAGCGCGGTTCTTACGTCAATAGAGGTGACCGCGCCGCCAGGCAAGGAAAGGGTGAATCGGGGCTGGCTTTTCCCGCTAGTCTCGGCCGCCAACCCCAGGCGCAGCAATTGACTCATGGCCTTGTCCAAGGTCGTCTTTTGAGACTGGGCCTTTTTTTGAGCTGCTTCCAGCAACTCTTGCTCCAAATTAATGGTCACTTGCATTAGAAAACGGTGTCCCGAAACGCCTCAAAAGTCAATTTAATTGGCCAGCATAAGCCGGAGTCCCTGTGCAAATTTTCTACCGCGTTTTTTCCAACAGCAAGTGCCACAGCCATTGCGAGCGGGGCAGGCATAGCACCAGTGCGGTTTGCAACTGCGGCATGAACATCAGTCGTTGCAGCCAGGCCGCCCAAACCAGCCGCCGCGAAAACGCCTCGTCGCATCGTCGTGCGATGGTTTGTTTCGCTTCGAGCCACGAAACTTTTCCCGCGCTGTAGGCAGCCAATGGTTCGATCGCGATTTCCGCCGATTCAAAGGCCATGGACATGCCGTTGCCAGTCACGGGCGGAATCATGGTGATGGCGTCGCCGACAGCGCATTCGCTGACGGAGGACGCGCGTTGCGGCGCGATGGAAAGACCCGCGACGGAGCAAAACGACGCCTCGTCGAATACCGCTTCGCGCAACCGTTCATGGCGCTGCGAGCCAGTAGGCCCGCGCAGAGTTTCCTGCCAGGATGCCGGCGGATCTGCCGCGTTCGCCGCGCGACGAAACAGCCCGCAGATATTTACCTCGCCATGCTTCAACCGGCTCATGCCCATGTAGCCTGCAGCCGACAGGTGCATTTCCAAATCCGCCACGAGCGGAACATTTCGCGCGTGTACTTTGAGGCCGAACCAGCGCCAGCCATTGACCACCGGCTGGAGCCGCCGACCGCTTGCGCGCACGGTGCCTTCCGCAAATTCCGGCCCGCGCCAGCGTTCTTTTTCGCGAATTTCCCCGCCGAGCCGGCGAAATTCCTTCGCCAATAAATCATCCAATGCAAACCTTGAAATGGAAATTGCCGGTTCGGAAAGTTCGCGGACGGGTGAGGCTGCGCGCGGGGAGAAGAATGCAGTCGTGCGCGCGGGAATCGCGCCAACTTCGTCGAGCCGTTCGCGCAAGCCCAGCCGCGCCAGCGTGCCCTGGCCCCGACCACTGATGAACTCACCACAAACGCGATGCCGGGGATAATGCCCCGCTTCCCAAACCGTCACCGGAATGCCGCGCTGCCGCAAACCGATTCCGAGCGTCAAACCCGCCAGCCCGCCGCCAACCACAGTGATGGGTTTGCAGGCCTTCATGCTAGGCCTCGCGTTCCGCCAAAAAAGTCTGGTTGAAAAATTGCGCCGGACGTTCCCGCAATCGCCAGTTGCCAATCGCAGGGGCGCAAGTTGACACCGGCACCAATGGAGGTTGCAGTCCGGTTCCCTCGCCCCATGAGGGATTAATGGGGAGAGGGTTAGGGAGAGGGGTGATTGTATCGTCTTTGGTGTGTTTTAAAGCTGCCCCTCTCCCCGGCCCTCTCCCGGCTCGTTCCTCGCGGGGAGAGGGAGAAGATTCGCGCTTGGTGCGTGTATCAAGGCGCGCCCCATTCGCAGGCCAGAGGGCGCACAATTCCTGCCCGGTAAATCCCGCATGGACGCTTACCGGCGCGTCATGCCGCGAGACGGCGTTGCAACCAATCAGTCCGACCGTGTGGCTCATGAACAAATTTGAAAGGCCGCGACGCGGTTCGCACGCGGCGAATAATTTTGTCCGCGCCGACACGAGGCCGAGCATCTTCGTGAGTTGCTCGTCGGAAAATTGATGCAGAAATAAATTCGCCACCATCACGTCCGCAAGTCCGTCCGCCGGCTGTTTCAGCCAGTCAAACACATCCGCGACCACGGCCTCGACCGTCCAGCCCAGCGCATTCAAGCCACAGCGCGCTTCTTCGATGAACGCGGGTTTGCCATCCACCAGCACCACTTCAATGTTTTTCCACGAGGGCGCCAAATATTTAGCAAGTTCCAGCATGAACAAACCGTCGCCCGCGCCCAGTTCCACGATTCGTTTCGGAGCGGGTTGCCGCGATTCCGGGCGCAGCAGGCGGTGCAGAATTCCCGCATTGCCCATGACCCAGTTCAAGCGGCGGATATCGCGCCGCGAACCCAGCGCTCCGGGGTCGTTTGCGGGCAATTCATCCAACCACTCGGTTTCAACCGTTCGTTTCATTCGCGGGCCGTTTACTCGACTTCCAACAAAGCCCCGTGACAACTGAAACCCGCGCCAAACGAGGACAGCCACCAAAAACCGCCCGGAGCCTGGTTCGCCAGGGCAGTTTGCAACACAAAATAAACGCACGGGCTGCTGACATTGCCGAACTCGCGCAGCACTGACGAACTCCAGCGAATATCCTCCGCGCTGAGTCCCAACCGCTCTTGCAACGCCAGCAGCACATCCCTCCCGCCGGCATGCCAGATCCAACCGGTGATTTGTTGCCGCGTGACGCCCGCCTCCGCCAGTGTGGCTTGCAGAAGTTCGCCGGCATATCGCGCCGCGAGCGGCGGCACCTCTGGACTCAGGATATTGCGCAACATCCCGTTTTTTTGCTCGAAGCGCAGCAGGTCGCGGGCGTTGGGCGCGAGCATGGTTCCGGCGCGGTTCCATTTAATCCGCCGCGTTGCCGGGCTTGGTTCGCTCGACAAAACTGCCGCGCCGGCGCCATCGCCGAACAAACATGCGCTCACGAGGACACCCGGATCATCATCCAGGTAAAACGCCGCGCTGCAAATCTCCACGCAGACCGAAAGCACACGCCGGCAGCGTGCCGAGGCCAGGAGCGCTTCGCCTGTCCGCAAATTCGGCAGCGCCGAGCCGCAACCCTGCCCCACCAAATCCAACAGCAACGCATCCGCGCGCAAGCCCAGCCGCTCACTGACATAACTGGTCAAACCCGGGCACAAATAGCCGGTGCAAGTGCTGATGATGAGCGCGTCCATTTCCCCGGCGCTGGCGCCCGCAGACTTGAGCGCCCGCTCGGCGGCCTGCGTGGCCAGCAACGGGGCGTTTTTGGCAAACCGGGCGTGCAGCGCATCGGGATTTGTTTCAAAAACATCGTGCAGCGAGTCCAGCGCCAGGTGTCGGGTCTCGATGCCATTGTTTCCCGTCAAAACTTTTCGCAAAATGGCGCGGGAGCGCGGGGTAAGCGTGGAGAATTGGGGTGACACTTGGACGGCTTCCCAGCATTCGGTCTGCTTAAAGGCCTGCGGCGGCACGGCCGTCCCTAATCCCATAATAAACATGTCAGAGAATAGCGCGGTTCGCGGCGAATTGCCAGCGGCGGAATTTACGATTTGCGATTTACCATTTACGCGCGCCAGGAAATTCACGATGCGTGTTGGCCGTAGTCGTTGACTGGCGAAACCACTGATAAGCTTCGGTAAAGGAGTTTCTAGCGAGGCTAATAACTATTAAGATTCATTGACGTAACCCACCGACATTATTAGATTGTCTGACCTTGCGCGCCATGCTGGTGGATAAATAGGCGCGCTAAGCCCGTTCTGAATGAACCTAACGAACTTATTTAAATCCTCGGTGGGGAAAAAATTTGTCATGGCCGTCACCGGCCTGGCGCTCTTCCTGTTCGTGGTGGGGCATTTGGCGGGGAATTTGCAGTTGTTTCTGGGGCCGGAGGAGCTTAATCGTTACGGCAATTTTTTGCAGACCAATCTGGAACTGATCTGGCCGGCGCGGATCGGGCTGCTGGTGCTCGTGTTCCTGCATATCTGGTCGGCCATCCAGCTCACGATTGAAAATCGCGCCGCGCGCCCTCAGCCTTACGTGCAACAGGAAGTGGTGGCCGCGAGTTACGCGTCGCGCACGATGATATGGAGCGGTTTTATCATCGCCGCTTTCATTATCTATCATTTGCTTCATTTCACGCTGCAAGTGCCGGCCGTCAATCTGACGGGCAAAAGTTTTGTGGATTTGCAGGATGCAAAGGGTCAGCACGACGTATATGCCATGGTGGTGCTGGGCTTCAAGAATCCGATCGTGGCGGGATTTTATGTTTTTGCGATGTTTCTATTATGCACGCATTTGAGCCACGGCCTGAGCGCGATGTTTCAATCGCTGGGCTGGAAGACGCCAGCTTATGCCATGTGCCTGGATTGCGGCGCGCGGCTGGTTTCCTGCCTGATTTTCGCCGGTTACATTTCCATTCCCATCGCGGTGCAACTGGGTTTGGGTGATGGCTATGTGAAAGGGTTGCTGAAATGATCCTCGACGCAAAAATTCCCTCCGGCCCGCTGGCAAAAAAGTGGGACCAGCATAAGTTCGACATGAAGCTGGTGAACCCGGCGAACAAACGGAAGTTTGACGTCATCGTGGTCGGGAGCGGATTGGCGGGGGCGTCGGCTGCGGCGACGATGGCGGAGCTGGGTTACAAGGTGAAATGCTTTTGTTTCCAGGACAGCCCGCGGCGCGCGCACAGCATCGCCGCGCAGGGCGGAATCAATGCCGCAAAGAATTACCAGAACGACGGCGACAGCGTTTACCGGCTTTTTTACGACACGATCAAGGGCGGCGATTTTCGCGCGCGCGAGGCGAATGTGTACCGCCTGGCGCAAGTTAGCGCGAACATCATTGACCAGTGCGTGGCGCAGGGTGTGCCATTCGCGCGCGAATACGGCGGGTTGCTGGCGAACCGTTCCTTCGGCGGGGCGCAGGTGTCGCGAACGTTTTATGCGCGCGGCCAGACCGGTCAGCAATTGCTCTTGGGCGCTTACCAGGCGTTGTGCCGGCAGATCAGCGCGGGCGGGGTGAAGATGTTTCCACGCACGGAAATGCTCGATGTGGTCGTCATTGATGGCCACGCCAAGGGTATCATCGTGCGGGATTTGGTGACGGGTGAAATTTCGTCCCATGCGGCGGATGCGGTGGTGCTGGCTACGGGCGGGTACGGGAATGTGTTTTATCTTTCGACGAATGCGCGCGGCTGCAATGTGACGGCCACCTGGCGCGCCTATAAGAAAGGCGCGGCTTTTGCGAATCCCTGTTACACCCAGATTCATCCAACCTGCATTCCCGTCAGCGGTGATCATCAGTCTAAATTAACGCTGATGTCCGAATCCCTCCGTAATGACGGTCGCGTTTGGGCGCCCAAGAAAAAAGGGGATACGCGGCCTCCGGGCCAGATTCCCGAGGATGATCGCGATTATTTTCTGGAGCGCAAGTATCCGAGCTATGGCAATCTCGCGCCGCGGGATATTTCGTCGCGCGCCGCCAAGGAAGCTTGCGATGAGGGACGCGGCGTGGGGCCGGGCGGGCTGGGGGTTTATTTGGATTTTGCGGATTCCATCAAGCGGTTGAGCGAAGCCACGGTGCGGGAGCGTTACGGCAACCTGTTCGACATGTATGAGAAAATCACCGGCGAAAACGCGTATCAAGTGCCGATGCGGATTTACCCGGCAGTGCATTATACGATGGGCGGCTCGTGGGTGGATTACAATTTGATGAGCAGCGTGCCGGGACTGTTCGTATTGGGCGAGGCCAACTTCTCGGACCACGGCGCGAACCGGCTCGGCGCCAGCGCGCTGATGCAGGGGCTGGCGGACGGTTATTTCATCCTGCCCTACACCATTGGAAATTATTTTGCTTCGGCAAAACAGGCGAAGCCGAACACGAGCCATCCAGAATTCAAGAAGGCGCTGGAAGGCGTGGAGAGCCTCACCAAGAAGTTGCTGGGCGTCAATGGCCAGCGCAGCGTCACTTCGTTTCACCGCGAACTGGGCAAATTGTTGTGGGAAAAATGCGGCATGGCGCGGAGCAAGGCGAGTTTGCAGGAAGCCTTGAAGCGGATTCCGGAATTGCGCGCGGAGTTCTGGAAGAATGTGAAGGTAACAGGCGACAATGGATCGCTGAACCAGGATTTGGAAGCAGCCGGCCGCGTGGCGGACTTTTTGGAATTCGGCGAATTATTGTGCCTGGACGCACTGACGCGCGAAGAATCCTGCGGCGGCCATTTCCGCGTGGAATACCAGACGCCGGATGGCGAAGCGCAGCGGGACGACGAGCATTATTCCTTCGTCAGCGCGTGGGAATACCAGGGGCCGGACAAACCACCCTTGTTGCACAAAGAACCCCTCGTTTATGAGGAAGTCCACATGTCACAGCGGAGCTATAAATAGAGAATTCGGCATGAATTTGACCCTGAAAATCTGGCGGCAAAAGAACGCGAGCGACGCGGGGCGGATGGTCACGTACCCGGCCACGAACATCATTCCCGACATGTCTTTCCTGGAGATGCTCGACGTGGTGAACGAGGGCTTGATTGCGAAAGGCGAGGAGCCGATTGCCTTTGACTCGGATTGCCGGGAAGGTATCTGCGGGACTTGCTCGCTGGTGATCAATGGCAAGGCGCACGGCGGACAGAAGGGAACGACGGCTTGTCAGTTGCACATGCGGCATTTCAAGGACGGCGAGACCATCACCATTGAACCGTGGCGCGCCCGGGCGTTTCCGGTGCTCCGGGACTTGATAACGGACCGCGGCGCCTTTGACCGGATTATTCAGGCCGGCGGATTTGTTTCCGTGAACACCGGCGGCGCTCCGGACGCGAACGCGCTTCCCATTGCCAAGGTGGACAGTGACCGGGCGATGGACGCGGCGCAGTGCATCGGCTGCGGAGCGTGCGTGGCGGCCTGCAAGAACGCATCCGCGATGTTATTTGTCTCCGCCAAGGTTTCGCATCTCAGCCAGTTGCCGCAGGGCCAGGTGGAAAAGGATCAGCGCGTCGCGAACATGGTCAAACAGATGGACGCGGAAGGATTTGGCAATTGCACGGTTACCGGCTCATGCGAGGCGGTTTGCCCCAAAGAAATCAACCTGAGTTTTATCGCCCGGATGAACCGGGATTACGCCGTAGCCCTGCTCAAGGGCGCGAAGTGACCAGTCGTTTGGAAGCTCCAAGCTCCAAGCACCCACATCCAGAGAAGCTCCAATAAGGTTCCGCCAATTCTCATCGGTACCGAATCGGCACCGTTTCAAAAACTCAAAGCCTCGCGAAGGATTCACCCGGACTTTCGTTATTGGAGGTTGGAAATTGGATATTCTCTGGATGTTGGTGCTTGGAATTTGGAGCTTTTGTTCCCTGCCTCTTTTCAGGAAACTTATCCTCATTCACAGTGTTCAACTACTGAACCCGGTTTTGCGCCGGGTTAAGCCGTAGCGGGCTGCGGGCAATATTGAACACTATTATATTAACCCGCCCGCCGCCTGTTCACGCCGCGGCACAGAAAGAAAATAAGTTATGAAGATCAACACATCCCGGGCCGCGGGTTTCACCTTGGTGGAAATCATGATCGTCGTGGCCATCATCGGTCTGCTTGCGACCATCGCCATTCCCAATTTTGTTCGCGCCCGGCTTAAAGCCCAGCAAAGCGCCTGCATTAACAACCTGCGCCAAATTGACGGCGCCAAACAGACCTGGGCGCTCGAAAACCGCGCCTCCCAAACCACCGTGCCCGTCCTGGCAAACATCCAGCCTTATCTGGGCCGCGGCACCGCCGGCACCGCTCCCACCTGCCCGGCTGACCAGGCAAACAGCTTTGCCACAAGTTACAGCCTGAATGATCTGCAAACGGCTCCGGCCTGCCTGATCCTGCCGACCGACCATCATTTGGACTGAATCTTTTTTTTGCCCTATCGTGCCAATTTTTTGGACACTGTCCAACCTTGCGGGACATTCACTTACCATCCCTTGTATGGTTGGCGGACCATGCATACCATAAGTGGGGCACAGAGGGCTAATCCACAAGGAGAATACTGTCTCAGGTCATGGCATCGGGTTTGCTGAACTCCAGTTGCGGTTGGCAATGGACAATCTGTGAACGAAATGTCGTAATAGTACAATAACCCGTCCATTGCTTCGTTCACGCCGCGGCAAAAAGAAAAAAGCAATCGTATGAAAATCAACTCCACACGCAAAGCGGGTTTCACCCTGATCGAAATCATGATCGTCGTCGCCATTATCGGTCTTCTGGCCGCGATCGCGATTCCTAACTTCGTGCATGCCCGCACGACGGCGCAACAAAACGCCTGTATCAACAACCTTCGCCAGATTGACGGCGCCAAGCAGGAATGGGCTTTGGAAAACAAACAAGCCGCTACTGCCGTACCCACCTCGGCGAACCTCCAGCCTTATATGGGCCGCGGTTCGAATGGTTCCCTCCCGGTCTGCCCTCTGGACAGCGCGGCGACCTTCGCCACCAGCTATACCCCAGGCTCGATCTCGATCGCCCCGGTTTGCAACATCTCCGCGACTAACCACTTCTTGAACTAAGTTATCGAGACTGTTGTTTAGCCCCAAAAGGCCCGGGAAGCTTTTTCCCGGGCCTTTTCATCATATCGAGAGAAATGCGCAAATCACTTTCAGAAAGGGTGGCGATGCCGGGCCGGCTTTCGCTTTTGACGGCCAGCGTCAATAAGGCGAATTACTCCCCGAGGTCATGGCATCTGGTTCGCTCATTCCAAATACGGTTCGCAACGGACAATTCTGAATGACGGTTTCCATGATTACTATGAGCCGTCCATTGCTTCGTTCAAGCCGTGGCAATAAAAGAAAATATAATCAAAACTAGACTTATGAAAATCAGCTCCCCACGCAAATCAGGTTTCACCCTGATTGAAATCATGATCGTCGTAGCCATCATTGGGCTGTTGGCCGCAATTGCGATTCCTAACTTCGTGCATGCCCGCACGACGGCGCAACAAAACGCCTGCATCAACAACCTCCGCCAGATTGACGGCGCCAAGCAGGAATGGGCTTTGGAAAGCAAGCAGGCCGCCACGGCCGTCCCCACCCCGGCGAACCTCCAGCCTTATATGGGCCGCGGTTCGAATGGTTCCCTCCCGGTCTGCCCTCTGGACAGCGCGGCGACCTTCGCCACCAGCTATACCCCCGGCTCGATCTCAATCGCCCCGGTTTGCAAGATCTCCGCGACTAACCACTTCTTGAACTAAGTCATCGCGACTGCTGTTCAGGCTCAAAAACGGCCCGGGAAACCATTTACCGGGCCTTTTCTGTTTTTTGGTTTGGCGCCGGCGAAGAAGACACCAGGCGCGAGCAGCCGGAAATTTTGACCAGCGATTCCGACATGCAAAACCGGGCTTCGCCATCCACCCCCGCCCCCCCCTAAAAATAAGCGGTACTAGCGGTAATAGGTGGAATCACGGGCCTTTTATGAGGCTGGTTAAGCGGTAATAGACAGTTTTCCATGGGAAGGCCGACCTCAAGATTGCAGAACGCTTCCGCGCATCTGGATTTCAGGTGCTTCAACCCACTTTTCACGCCATAGCGTCCTACGCGACGGCGGAGAGATGTCAAAGAACATGCTCCTCCTACGATTCAAATAGTAGCACATCCAAAGGAGAGCGCAACAAATCCAGGTTCGCATTCGTATCGGAACGCTACCGCTAAGGGCCGTTGAAATTCACGCAGGGCATCAATAGCTCTATTCTTTCTTTTCAAGCGAAGCTCTTGGTAAATCATTCGGCCAGCCCTGTACTCGACTACATTTTGCCATCTGGCGGATAGAGTCCAAATGCTGCTTCAACTTCGCGGATGCGCTGGCGGCGGGGATGATTTAGATTCAATGTCTCCACAGTCGCGCGGCCCTCGGCGGTCAATCCCTCGATTTCATAGCCTCCAGACCGGAAGTGTTCCGGCCAGCGTTGAAGGATGGGATGAAATAATTGGACATACGCTCCAGTCACCGGATCAAGCGCTCTAATTTTGCCGGCTTTATGCAGATTGCATCCGGGACATGCCAGCGCGAGATTACCCAATTCAGTTCGCCCACCCTTGCATTGTGGAATCACATGTTCGATGTGAAAGGCGGCTCCTTGGAGGCTCTCGTGCCTCAGGCAATATTGGCATCGCCCGCCAGCGCGCGTCCGAACTGTATGCGACAGTCCCGCAGGGACGCTCATTTCGGCTGTTTGCCCAGAATCTGTAATGCCTCTGCCCGAACGAGCGACAGTTGCTCGCTTAATTCAACCAATGCCTCCAATTCTTCCCGCTCGGGTTTTTGCAAAACACCCTCGTTGTTGCGATCCATCAGTTCCTGAAGGCGATGGTCCGCCTTCGATGGAAAACGAAGATTTCCAACCGCCTCTATCCAGTCAACCGGCGCGGCAATAGTCGAATTCACGATAACACTCTAGGACGCAAAAGCTCCACTGTCAACGGCGGACTCCGATGATGCGCCCCGCCCCGTTGACGGTAATGTTCCCATCAAGGCAGCAGCATGACGCGATAAAAGCGCTGGCCCGCAGACGCGGTTGTCGTGTCGGTTTGGGAGGCGGTGGAATTTGTCGCGGTCACCGGGTTGCCCAGATTTTGCCACGCCGAGCCATTTGCTGAATCCTGGAATTGCACTTGATATGTGTCGCCCGATACTGCTGGCCAAGTGATGACGAAACCGGTGCTGGTTGAATTGCGGTTCAGCGAGGCGGTGATGGTGGTGTACGCGAAGCGAATGGTTTCGTTGTAGGTGTCGGAAATGCGGAGGTTGCCGTTGTGATCAATGGCCAGACCGTAGGGATTGAAAAAGCGCGCCTGGCTGCCCAGGCCGTTGGCCGAACCGCCGCTGCCGCCCAGGCCCGCGATGGTCGTCACCACGGCGTTCGTGGAAATAACCCGGATGGTATGATAAAACGAATCCACGACGTAAAGGTTGTTGTTGCGGTCGAACTTCAACTCGGCGGGTTTGCCGAAAAGCGCGTTGGTGCCGACGCCGTCGTTCGTGCCATCCATTCCCACTGCTCCCGCCCAGGTGGTAACAGAACCGGCGGCGGTGATTTTTCGGATGGTGTGGTTGTTGGCGTCGGACACATAAATATTTCCGCCGCCATCCACGGCGACGCCGACCGGGCAATTGAAGAGTGCGTTGGTGCCGTTGCCGTCCGCGCCGCCCCAGACTCCCGCAAAACCGGCGAACGTGGTGACCACCCCCGCCGTCGTGATTTTGCGAATCAGATGGTTGCCGCTGTCCGCCACGTAAAGGACGCCGGATTGGTCCACGGCGATTCCGAGCGGTGAATTGAACTTCGCGAGTGTGCCGGCCGCATTCGTCGCCCCGGCCTGCCCGACGGATCCGGCCAGGAGGTTCACCACGCCATTCGTCGAAATCGAGCGGACCGTGTTGTTCCCGGTGTCCGTCATATAAAGAAGTCCGTTCGGCGCGAGCACAATGCCTGACGGAGAATTGAAGGAAGCATTCGTGCCGGTGGCATTGACGCTGCCTGGTTGGCCGGCCTGTCCGGCAATCGTGCTCAGGATTCCAGTTGGCGTGAGTTTGCGCAAAGTGTGGTCCGCATTGTCCACGATATACAGATTTCCGGCGGCGTCCATGGTCAGACCGGTTGGGTCGCTGAACAATGCAACCGCTCCGGGGCCGTTCAAGGTGCCGCTGGTTAGGACGGAACCAGCCAGCGTGGTGACTACGTCTTGATTCACGGCTGACGCTGGTAGGGTGAGGGAGAAGGCAAGGAGTAGGAAAACTGCAACTTGCGCCACTAAATTAAATGGGCGCCGCGCCGGCGGATTTGTTTTGCATTGGGGAGCGCACGCGCCCTCGCGTGCAGCGGGTCGCGCCGCGCGGCCCGCAATGGAAACGCCCGCCCGCTCCGTGACTGCACACCTGGCCATTCGTGCGTGTCCGATTCTGGCGGGCGAGGCGCCCGCCAGAGCACGCGAGGGCGCGTGCGCTCCCCGGGACCGGAACGCGTGCGCATCCGGCACCAACGAAGCGCCGGCAGCCAAAGGGGAAATATTTTCTCTGGCGTTCATTTTCCTCTCCGCACCAGGCGGTCTCGGGAGATGACGACTTGATTGGTTTCGGGTTCAGTTGACTTGTATGCCAGTGGCGCGCCGAGCGCCTGGCCATCGCGGGTCGTCAACTGGCCGTTTTTCATCACCACATCGTCCACTTCATAAAGTTCGCCGGTGCGATTGGTCGAACCCTCCGGCTGGTTCGCGCCAAAATGCCGGTAAAATTCCTCCATTTCTTCGACCTTGAACGGGCGCGAGCCGCGCCTTCCAAACACGACGGTCTGGTCGCCCGTTTCATCCACCACCCGGTCGCGGTCCAGTCCACGCGAAACCGCGACGGCCTCGCCGTGCGTCGGGTAAGTGGCAATCAACTTGGGATTCGGCGGCGGGCTGAAGCCCATGTAGCCGGGGACATTTTCGGGAGAAATCATCTGGATCACGCGCAAGCCGTTTTTGCCATCGGCCACCAGCGCGAACATCGAGGCGTTCACCGCGCCGATTTGCACGGCGCGAGTGTCATTCAAAGCGCCATTCGCATTGCACATCTGGAACAGCTTGGGTTGCTCGGGCTTTTCAATATCAATAATCGCCAGTCCCTCGGGGCCGTTGGCCACATAGGCGTAGGTTCGCGCCACGTAGAGCCTTTGCGCATGGGCGAGCGGGACCACGGCGTCCGGCACAAGCTTCGGCCTCGTGGGTTCGGTGAGGTCAATGACCTTCAATCCGTCGTCGTCCGTGACGAAGGCATAACGAAACTGGACGGCGATGGCGTGGGGATTTTTCAAGCCGGTCAATTCGCCGACGAGTTTTGGCTTCGCCGGTTCGTCCACATCCACGACCTCTAGGCCGCGGGCGCAAGTGATATAGACCCGGTGCCCGGCGACGAAGCAATGCGTGGCGCCGAAAAGTTTGCCGTCGGGATTGAAGACGATGTCCTTCTTGAGGAAATTATTTTCGGGATTGCCGTCCACCAAAGTGGCCACGTTCACCATGACCAATCCCTCTTCGCGGTCGGTGATATAAACATACGCGTAGAGCATGTGGATGGGCTGCTCCTGATTTTCCGGTCGGCGAGTGCGCGCGGGGTCGAGCGCAAGCGTCGAGGGCAGCGCCACGGAAGTCGCATATTTGGTGTGGACGTAAGTGCGCTGGCCAAGCGGCGAAACCGGCGAAGTGTTGAACCGCTCGGAGAAACCCTTTTGATCAATGTTCGCGACATCATAAACGCGGAAGCCATCCTTGCCGTTGGCGGTGTAGAGATATTCGCCGCGCAAGGTGAGGTCTAAAATTTCCTCGGCTTCGTGATGGTACGCCTCCCGCAAAATTTCATGATTCGTTTCGTGCTGCTGGTAATTGTCGGGATAGGCGAGCTTTTGGAGATGGCTGCCGATGGCGGCTTGCGGTTCCTCCGGTTCCGTCCAGACCACGGCGTCCAGCCCGCCCTTGCCTTCGCCCACATAGGCATAACGACCGAAGAAATTCACCGTGCCCGTGCCGAAGCCAAGCAGTTGCGCCATGATGGCGTTGTTATCCTTCTGCTTTGCCAGGTGGCAATCGGTGCAATTCTTGGTCGTGCCCACTCCGCTGGTGGTGTGCGGAAAATGCGGATTAAAAGCCTGGCCGCTGTAACCTTCCGCGGAAAAAGTCTGCTGTTGCGAATACACCCATTCGCGGTTGGCATTTTGAGAACTGACCACGACGGCGCTGGAGGAACGCAACACCGCCAGGCGATTGCTCTTCACCGTGCTGTCCAGGCCGAGCATGAACACATCGTCGCGCACCACTTGCGGATTGTAAGTGGTATAATTGCGGGTGGTGATGCCCTCGAATTTATTGAACGCCACATGCCGGTTGGCGCGCATCGGGAGATGGCAGCCGAAACAGGATGTGGCCCACGAGGTGTGGCAAATCTGGCAGGTGATGGAGGAATTGTCGTGCGCCAGGTTGCGTTTGCAACCCGCCGGCGAATCCGGCACTTCGCCCCAGGTCTGGCCGTCGCGCTGGAGCGTCTTGGCGTAACGCGACTTGGCGTTGTAATGCGAAGAGGTGGGATCAATCGTGTCCATCGTCTGCGGGATTTCCCAGCGCTGGTCCGGGCTCATGCTGGCTTGTTGAAAAAGTTTTTTGCCCTCCCAAACAAATCGCGGCCCCCACGCGGTGGAACTGGCTTTCAAATCAACTTTGCCCGCATTGCCGGTCGTGACGAGCGTGGGCCGCTGGTTGATGGTGCCGTGGCAATCTATGCACTCGATGGTCGTGGCCGCGCGCGGTTCGCCGTAGAGCAGGCCGTTGCCGTGAACGTCCGCGAGGAAATGGCAATCGGCGCATTGCATCCCTTTTGCCAGATGAACGTCCTTGAGATGGACGGCCTTGGCGAACTTGTGCTCGTCATCGTGCGGAATCACGTTGTCATCCAAATCCACGAGATTGCCCTCACGGTCTTTTTTGAAGACAGCGCGGAACACCCAGCCGTGACCGTGGTAATCCGCGAATTGCGTTTCTTTCAACTTCGGATTCAACTCGGACACCTTTTCCAGAAAATCCAGATTGCCCCAATTCCCGCGCGCCGCCGCCGCTTCCGGATTTTCGCGCAGGGACGCGGCCATTTCCGCTTCGGTCGGGTTCTTCTGCTTTTTGGGATACATGAATTCCCCGTCTGATTCCTGGTCCCACCAGGTGTAGCCGAGGAACGGATTCACAAACAGATTCCCCTGGTGCATGTGGCAGTTCATGCACTGGCTCGTCGGAATGGCCCGCGTGAACTGATGTTTGATGGGATGGCCGCGCTCGTTCTTGGGGATGGAATCGTCGCCGCTGAAACTCAAGCCCTGGTTGCCGTATTTGCTGTAATAACCCGATTGCGTGGGCGAACGATCATTCGCATAAATGACGTGGCAGGCCGAGCAACCGCTCGAACGATAATCGCCCGGATGATTATTGGACCCCATGAATCCAAGGAGCGGATCGTGCAGGCGCGTTTTCACCAATCCCAGGAAAACCGGGTCGGTGCGCAGTAGCGTTCCCAGCCCGCGTTCGGAAAGGCGGCGATCCGGCCGGCCGGGAGCTTCCTCGGGATTGGGAACGCCCAGGCTCAACGGTTTCTGGCCGCCTTTCTCGAAGATTCGCAAAATATTGCCGGGTTGGCTTAATTCAAAACGCGGCAACGGTTCCAGATAGGGCAATATTCCGTGGAGAAGTGTGTCCTGGGCGGTGACGGAAACCGGGCTTTCGAGGCGCAAGGGCACGCCATCAAGACCATAAGCCTGGCCGTAACGGTAATCCTTGAAGGGCGTGCCGCCGTTATTGTAAAGCGCGGCGCCCCAAAGCATCGCGCCGTGGTTCATCATGCTGTTCGAGACGTGGTCAACGGATTCCTTGTGACAAAGGCCGCAGGCTTGGTTGGCCACGCGCAAATCACCGGGATTGACGAACTGGATGAACTCCGCCGATTCGTGGTTGAGCAGGATCGAGGAATCATTGGGATTTGCCGAGCTTTGCCAGAAAAGGGGATTGCGCGGCGGAACGTGGGCCTTGCGTTCGGTGAGGCCCGGCGTGGGATTGCCGCCATGACAATCGGTGCAGCCCAGGATGACATTCGGGCTGGCGTGCATGGTGTGTTCGTCAATGCCCTTGTGGCATTCGAGGCAGCCGGCGCTTTTCGTGTGGGCGTCGGTCCAAGTTTGATCAATCAAATTTCGCGGCTTGGTTTCGCCGGTGGAAGGCAGATCACGCGGCACGGAAATCGGCGGCCCGAAACCGTCATCTTGCGCGTGGGCTGAAAACGGGCTGAGGAGCAGTAGGAATAAAGTCGCGAGGCATGCGCGTAAGGAATTTTGTGCTGCTCTAGTTCTATTGCGCACCCGCCCCTCACCCCGGCCCTCTCCCCGAGGAGAGGGTGAAACATCTTTCGGCTGCTCGACAATACGAATATCACCGGTTGCAACCACCGCTGCCGTCCATTCTCCCTCTCCCTCCGGGAGAGGGCCGGGGTGAGGGGTGGTTGACATCCAACGCCCGACTGCGCCAATCGGAGAAGCGTCGCTTCGTAGCCCGCAAGGCAACCACCCGGCGTTTCGCATTTGAAATTTGAAATTTGGAATTTGAGATTCGCCTTCGCGCATAGGCATCGGTTAGTAGGTAAATGTGACGGCAATTAATCCGCTGTAAAGAAAATCATCCACGTGACCCGGATTGCCCAAGGGCGTGTAACCGGCCACGGGAATGGTGGCCGTCCGGTAAATATCCTTGTAACCCCGTCCCGGAATGAGCGTGCCAAAACCGGCTGAGATGATGATGTTATCGGTGAGCAGAGGACGATACTGGACGCCCAGGCTCAAATCCCAGCCCACTTCCCGGTCAATCTTGTCCGTCAGCAACGCGGTCTTGAGCGGATCGGTTTCCATGAAGCGGATGTAATTCGCATTTACGAAACCGCGCAGTTTCGGCGTCAGGTCCATTTCCGTTCCCACGCCCGCGATGAAAACACCCGGATTCACGAAATTCGCCTGGCCCTCGGTTTTGCTGCTGCGGATGTCCGGCACCAGGCTGTCGGGTTGCTTCAAATTCACCGCCGTGCCCGCCAGGTTGAATCCCTGCCGCGCCCAGTAGCTGAATGGTCCGCCGGTGAAATTGGGATTGTCCACGACCGTGTCAAAGCCGGTGGCCGTATGGCCGGTGGTATTCTTGTCGCCAGACGCATAAAAAAGCGACGCCTTGTACCGCAGCCAATCGCGGTCATAGGAAAGTTCCAGCGCGGCCATTTGGGCGTTGATGTCCACCGCGTGTCCGGCGAGATCGTTAAAATCATCATGGCCCAGCGCCTCGTAAAATTGATGCGTGATGTTCAACCTCCCGATGTGGCCATCGCCCGCCCAGCCCAGATAGTAAGCCTGCAATCCGTGCGGCTGCAGCGTGCCAATCGGCTCGGGCCGGACCAGGTTGCCATTTTCATCGTAGTGCAAATGGCCGTCGTCAAAGTTTGCGAGGAAACTGAGCTGCGCGGTATAGCCATGCCAGAGCAGATCCTGCCGGTAAATGTTCGCCGCGACCACGCGCTGATTGCGCGAGTTGAAGGTGTTCAATTCCGAATCCGTGTCCTTCTCCCGCAAATCAAACAGCGCGAAATTGTACTGGTAATGGTTGTTGTCAATGTTCCCGAAAATGCGCGCGCCGGTGTTGATGTCGTTGAAAAGAAAACCGCGAAAATCATTGTTGAACGGCTGATTGCCGAAGCGGGAAGCGATGAAATCATAATTCTCCGAGAGATCGCCCAGGTGCATTTCAAAAAACGCCTCCTGGAGCGAAAGATATTCCTTCGTGCGCGTGGTTGCGGCGGTGCCGGAGAGATTGTTCGGGCCGGTGGTGAGCTGGCCGTTCAGGAAACCGGGCAACTGATTCGGGTTGATGATGCCGCCGTTGTTGGGCGGCGGGACATTGTTGTTCGGGCCCACTCCGCGCGGATCGGGTGAGACCACGCCGGTGTTGTGCGTCTGGAGGTAATTGACGTCATAAACCGGTTGCAAATGCAGGTCCCAATGCACCGGCTGGAAGGAGGTATCGCCTTTGAACAAATCCACGGCGAACGAGAAATTGTTGATCACGGAGATTACCTCGCTTTGCCCGAAGAATTCCGCCGAACCGGGTTGCGAGGCGCTGATGCCACTCGGTGAGGGAAGCCTTTTCGCCTCGAAAACCGTTTCGGATTCCGCCGTTAAATCCAGGAAAATATCCTGCCCGATAATCGGCGCATCACCCTTGAGGAGACTTTGTTTATAGGGATGCCAGAGCATGGTCACGGGTGATTCGTAAGGTGTTTCCGTGGAACCGGCGGTGTAGCGTCGCCATGGCGCAAAACCAATCCGCCAGCGGCTCGGCTCCGGCAGACTGTTCGTCGGATAACCAATGCCCTGCTGGCTTAATGGGTAATCCGGGTAATCCCATTTGTATTCAATGGGCAGATTGTGGCGGGTATCCTCGCGCGGCAGTTTCAACTTATCTTCCAACGGTTCGGAACCGTAGGGCGACCCATTCGTCGGCGCGGTGAGCGAATATTCTTTGAGCACCACATTGGTTCTCGGCAGGTCCAGTCGCGGAGGAATCGGTTCGCCATTATAGTCGGGCAGAGGTCTGATTTCATTAGTATAGAATGGTTGATAGACGGGCTGGGAGGGAAGGACGCCGCCGGGATCGGGATTGAAAACCGCCGGTGGCAGGACTGGGGAACGATTGGTCGTCCGGTCCATTTTCAATTTCAGTTCGACCGGTGGAACCGCGTTCGACTTGGTGGGCGCCACTCCCGAATCCGGGCTGAATTCCGCGGGCGAACGCGGCGGCGGTCCGTGGCTAATGCTCTGAAACGGCTTGAGGACGTTCGTGCCGTTGGTCACTGCCACACTCGAAATATTGGTGCTCATTTGGTCACCTGCCTGCGCCGCCGGATTGAAGGGAAATATGAAGGCGAGCAGCAGGACGCAAACCGTTCCGGCAAATGCATCTCCAGCCCTCTGGTATGGTGACGGTAAGCCCGTTTTGCCGGACAGCGATTTCACGTGGGGAAGTTATCGCCAAGACTTGTCAATGGTTGCAAGAACCAAGTTCGGCGCGGAGAGTGTTTTGTCTGCGCTCGGGATCAATGAAGCCGCCGCCAACCGGTTGAACGCGCGAAATTTTTTGACTGCTTTCCGCCATTAGATGCCTGTATGCTCAAACCAATGAACATTCCTGAGCATCGCAAGGCGATTGACAAGCTGGACGCGCAAATCGTCAAGCTGTTGAATGAGCGCACCCGGCATGTGCTCGAGATCGGCGAAATCAAGCTCAAGGCGGGCTAGGAAATTTACGCGCCGCATCGCGAGCGCGCGGTGTTGCAGCGTTTGTGCAAGCTCAACGGCGGGCCGATCACCGACGATTCGTTGCGGGCCATTTATCGCGAGGTCATGTCCAGCGCCCTCTCGCTGGAAAAATCCATGGCCATCGCCTACCTGGGGCCGGAGGCGACTTTCACGCACCAGGCGGCCATCCGGCGGTTTGGCTCCAGCCTGCATTATGCGTCGCAAAAGACCATCGCGGATGTCTTTTCCGAGGTCACCAAGAACCGCGCGGATTACGGCGTGGTGCCCGTCGAGAATTCCACCGAAGGCGTCGTGACACACACGCTGGATATGTTTGTGGACAGCGAATTGAAGATCGTGGCGCAAATCATTCTGCCCATCCAGCATTGCCTGGTGAGCAATTGCAAGCGCGACACGTTGCAACGGCTTTACGCGCATCCGCAAACCCTGGCGCAATGCCGGAGCTGGGTGCAGAACCATCTGCCGCTCGTGGAAATCATCGAGACTTCCTCGAACGCGCGCTCGGCGGAGCTGGCCGCCCGGGAAAAAAATGCGGCGGCCATCGCAGGCGTGCTCGCCGCGGAACGCTACAAGCTGCATATCCTGGAATACGATATTCAGGACAATTCCGCCAACGCCACGCGCTTCCTCGTGCTTGGCCGGCAGTGCAGCCCGCCCACCGGCAAGGACCGCACCAGCATCATGTTGAGCGTCACGCACGAAGTCGGCGCCTTGTACCAGGCGCTGGCGGTATTCCGGCGGTTCCGGTTGAACATGACAAAAATCGAATCGCGGCCCAGCAAACGCAAGGCGTGGGAATATTATTTCTTCGTGGATTGCGAAGGACACAAGGAAGACCAACGCGTCGCCAAGGCGATCGTCGAGTTGCAGCGCCAATGTAATTTCGTAAAAGTGCTCGGCTCGTATCCCAACTCGGACTGACTGTCCGGCATTGCCAATCTGCGCGCTTGCTGGCACGCTGGCTCCATGAGTCATCTGGACCGTGCCCGCGAAGTGTTTGATGTGGAAACAGCGGCGCTTAAAAGCGTCCGTTCCCTGCTGGACAAATCTTTTGACGCAGCGGTGGAACTGGTCGTCGAGACGATCAACCGCCGCGGCAAAATCGTCATCGTCGGCATCGGCAAGTCGGGCAACATCGGCCAGAAAATCGCCGCCACGCTGACGAGCACCGGCTCGACCAGCGTGGTCCTGAATAGCGTGGACGCTTTGCACGGCGATCTCGGCATCGTGAACGACGGCGACCTCATCATCGCCCTCAGTTACTCCGGCGAATCCGACGAGTTGCTGAGTTTGCTGCCGGCGTTGAAACGCTTCTCCGTGAAAATCGTCGCGATCACCGGTTCGACGAAATCCTCCCTCAGCCGTTACAGCGATGTGGTGCTCAACATTAAAGTGCCGAAGGAAGCGTGTCCCTTTAATCTCGCGCCCACCGCCAGCACCACGGCCACGCTCGTGATGGGCGACGCGCTGGCCATGGCGGTGTTGCAGGCGCGCGGCTTCAAACAAAAGGATTTCGCCCGCTATCATCCCGCCGGCGCCATCGGCCGGGCGATGCTGTCGAAAGTCGGCGACATCATGCGCAGCGGCGAGCGCAACGCCGTGGCGCAGGACAATTTTTCCGTCAAGGAAGCGCTTCTGGTGATGACCCGCTGCAAATCCGGCAGCTTGAGCGTGGTCAATGCGCGCGGCAAATTGGTGGGTGTTTTCACCGACGGCGATTTCCGGCGCCACATGGCCGGGGAGGGGGATTTGCTCCAGCAACCGCTCCGCGAGGTGATGACCCGCAACCCGATTTGCATCCGCGCCGAGGCCCTCGTCGCCGAGGCGCTGAAAATTTTCAACGAACGCAACATTGACGACCTGATCGTCGTGAACGCCAGGAAGGAGCCGGTGGGCTTGATTGATTCGCAGGACCTGCCGAAGTTGAAATTGATGTGAGCCGGGTGAGGAAGGCGCCAAGTTTTTCTTGAAGATGATCTCGGCTTTCCTCGGGCCGCGAATCATGGCATGATTCACCGTATGAGCAAAATTGTCGGCATTGACCTGGGCACGACGAATTCGCTGGTGGCGACCGTGGATTCCGGCATTCCCATCGTCATTGCCGATGCGGACGGACAGCGGCTGACGCCGTCGGTGGTTCATTACCCCGGCCCCGATGCCGAACCGGTGCTCGGGCACAAGGCCAATCGCGTCCGTGTGGTCAAGCCAGCCGAAACGGTTTATTCCATCAAACGCTTCATGGGGCGGCGCGGCAACGAGATCGCCCGCGAGGAAATGCTCGTGACCTATCCTGTGCGCGGCGAAGGCGCCGGGCCGGTCACTATTGATTTTCACGGCCACGCCCGCACGCCGGAGGAAATTTCCGCGGAAATCCTGAGAAAGCTCCGTCGCGATGCCGAGGCTTATTTCAACGAACCCGTCACCCGCGCGGTCATCACCGTCCCCGCGTATTTCAACGACGCCCAGCGCAATGCCACCAAGAAAGCCGGCGAACTCGCGGGTTTCACCGTCGAACGCATCCTCAACGAACCCACCGCCGCCGCCCTTGCCTACGGTCTGGATAAACTCAAGGAGCACGCCCGCATCGCCGTCTATGACCTGGGCGGGGGGACTTTCGATCTTTCCATTCTCGAATTGAACGCGGGCGTTTTCCAGGTGCTCGCCACCAACGGCAACACCCGCCTTGGCGGCGATGACCTCGATAAGCGGTTGATCAACTTTCTGGTGGAACAGATCAAGGCCGCCGGCGGTCCGGATGCCGCGAATCATTTGCCGTTGCTCGCCCGGATCCGGGAAACCGCCGAGCAAACGAAAATCCTGCTCTCCTCGGAAACCGAAACCGAAATCGCCCTGCCCTTCCTCACGCCAAATTTCAGTTTTAGCCTGCGCTTCACGCGCGCGGAACTCGAAAATCTCACGCGCGACATCATTGCGCAGACCCGGCCGCATTGTTTGCGCGCGCTCGCCGATGCGAAGCTCGCCGCGAGCGATCTCGACCAGGTCATTCTCGTCGGCGGCCAGACCCGCATGCCGCTCGTGCGCCGGATGGTGACGGAATTTTTCGGCTGCGCGGAGTTTGAGGAAACGCGCGGCGGCATCCGCCTGGGAACGGATTATCACCGTCCCCCGGGGCCGTTGCTCAACACTTCGCAAAATCCGGATGAAGCGGTCGCCCTCGGCGCGGCCATCCAGGCGGAAATATTGTCCGGCGGTTTCAAGAATGTGTTGCTGCTCGATGTGACTCCCTTGTCGCTCGGCATCGAGACTTTCGGCGGCTTGATGAACGTCATCATCCATCGCAACTCCACCATCCCGGTGAAGGCGGGCGAGCTGTTCACCACCGCCGTGGACAACCAGAAGAACATGCTCATTCACGTCCTGCAGGGCGAGCGGGAACGCGCCAAAGACAATTGGAGCCTGGGCCGATTCACCATTGATTTTGAGCCTGCGCCCAAGGGCGTCCCGCGCATCGGCGTGCAGTTCGAAATTGATGCCAGCGGCATTTTGCATGTCCTCGCCCGCGACACCAAAACCGGCCGCCAGACCGTCGTCGAAATGAAATCCGCCGTGGACGTGGATGACCTCGCCGTCCAGCACATGGTCGAGGAATCCGTGGAACACGCTTTCGAAGACCTCGCCGCGCGGCGCTGGGTGGAAGCGACGCTGCGCGCCCAAGCCACCCTGGCCGCCACGCGCGCGGGACTGGCCGATTGCGCTTCGGAGCTGGACGCGGCTTATGAATCGCAAGTGCAGGGCGCGCTGGCGGAGGTCGAAACCGCGCTGGCCACGGAGAATCCGCAAACCAAAATCGGCGACACCGCGCGCCTCCAAACCGCCAGCGCCGCCCTGGACGAGGCCACGCGTTCGCTGGCCGAATTGCTCATGGATCGCGCCATGGAAGCCATGCTGCGCAAGCGGGGATTGATAAAATGACCCGGCCCGCCATTCATCTTGCATATTGCCCGCATCGGATACAAAGTAAGAGGGTCTAAGAAAAAATCTGAGATGCGAAAAGTCACGTCTGATTACAAAGCTTCCAGGAATAGCAAAAAAATTAATGGGATTGCGCATTTGTAATTTCTCTGATACTTGGGTTAAAGTAAGAAATTCGATTGAGTAAACTTACAACAGAACTTCATGAAGCAGCCGTAAAGCGCAACGTCGAAAGCGTTCGCAGTTTGCTCAAGACTTCCCCGGAAATGGCGCATCTCCGCGACGAGAAGCAGCGCACCCCGCTGCAACTGGCGGCGCGAGGCGGCTGTCTGGAAGTCGTTGAACTCCTGATCGCCCAGGGCGCGGACGTCAACACCACTGACGAAAAATTCCAAACCCCTTTGCAGATGGCGGCGTATTACGGCTTCAAGGAAGTCGTGGACCTGCTCCTCGCCAAGAAAGCCTTGGTCAACGCCGGCAATCGCTGGCAGATCACCCCCTTGCATCTTGCGGCCAACTTCGGGCACAAGGATGTTGTCGAGTTGCTCCTGGATCACGGCGCCGATGTCAACGCCCAGGAAAGCAAGGGCCAGACCCCCATTTATCAAGCCGCCAACTACGGCCACAGCGGCACCGTCAAGGTGCTGATTGAACGCGGCGCGGATGTCAATGCCCGCGACAAAATCGGCGCCACGCCGCTCTTTGCCGCCGCCGCTTACGGCCAGCGGGCGGTTGCCGAAATTTTGATCAAATGCGAGGCCGATGTGAACGCCGCCGATAAGGGCGGCTGGACCGCGTTGCATCACGCGGCTATTTCCGGGCACCAACCCATCGCCGAATTGTTGCTGGCCAGCCGCGCCCGCGTGGATGCCTTCGACAAGCACGGCGTCACGCCATTGCACATCGCTTCCCGCGTCGGCCATGCTCACATCGTGAAAGTGCTCCTCGACCACCGCGCCGACATCAACCGCCGTAATTATCCCGGGCGCTCCGCGCTCCACATGGCCGCCACCTGCGGCCAATTGGCGGTCGTCGAACTTCTCGTGAGCCGCCGCGCGGACGTCAACGCCCCGGATTACAGCAATAAGACCGCGCTCTTTTACGCGCGGTCCAACGAGCTGACCGAAATCGTGGAACTGCTGAAAAAATTCGGCGCGCGGGAGTAGCTTGGCGCTTTGCGGCAACCTTGGCGAGAGGCGGCTCAAGAAACTTCCCGAATGGACAGACCAAAAGGTTCCCGCTAAATTATGCGCATGGAAAACACCGCCGCACGATTCTCTCTGAGCGAATTGCTCTCGCCCGCCGCCATCAAACTTCACCTGGCCGGTCAGGATCGCGACACGGTGCTGAACGAACTCGTCTGTCAAATCAGCGAAATCGCCAATCGCCCGGACGCCCGGCAGACGCTGCTCCATGCGCTGCAGGAACGCGAACAACTCCACAGCACCGGCATCGGCGACGGTATCGCCCTGCCCCACTCCCGCAACGGCCTGGTCGGGCTGGTGGACCATCCCGTCCTCGTCTTCGGCCGCTCCGATGAAGGCATTAATTACAGCGCCATTGACGGCGCTCCGGCCCGCTTGTTTTTTCTGCTCATCGCGCCCACCGTCACTCAGCACCTCGCCATCCTGGCCCGCTTGAGCCGCATTCTGCGCAACCCCAAATTGCGCAAAAATCTCCTTTCCGCCGACACGCCCGAGAAAGTCATCACCCTCATCCGCGAAGCCGAAGCTCAACCGTGAACTCAGACTTTTCATTTTTAATTTTGAATTTGTAATTTTAAATTTTGAATTTCAAACCCCTGCTGCCGCAACGCTTCGTACAAAACAATCGCCGCGCAATTTGAGAGATTCAGGGAACGCGACGCGTCGTTGAACATCGGAATCCGCAGCCACCTTTCACGATTCTGCTCCAGCAATTGCCTGGGCAAGCCCGCCGTTTCACGCCCAAAAACCAGGTAATCGTCCGGCGCAAATTTTGCCTCCGCATACACCAGCGGCCCGTCTGATTCCACAAACCAGAGCCTTGCGCCCGGCGGCAACTTCTCCTGAAATGCGGCCCAGTTTGGCCAGCGCCGCCAGTCCACCTGCTCCCAATAATCCATCCCGGCGCGTTTCAGTTGCTTGTCATCCAGGAGAAAACCCAGCGGCTCGATCAAGTGCAGCCGCGTCTTCGTCGCCGCGCACAGCCGCGCCACATTTCCCGTGTTCGGCGGAATCTCCGGCTCAACCAGAACAATATTCATGCAAGGTGGATTTTTGGAACTTTAAACCTTAAGCCTTAAACTTTGAACTCTTATAAAACACCCGCCACAAAACCAATCCGTGCGCCGGCGCCGTCATCCCCGCCGCCCGCCGGTCTTTGCTCGCCAGAATCTGCCGGATGTCCTCCACCGCAATCTTTCCCTGCCCCACCTGCACCAGCGTGCCGACGATTCCACGGCACATCTTATAAAGAAATCCGTCCCCCACGATGATGAAAGTCAGCAAAGAGCCACTCCTTCTAATATCACATCGCTTCAATGTGCGCACCGTTGATTCCGCTTCGTAATTGCGCGTCGCGGCCAGCGATTTGAAATCGTGTTTGCCCACGAATAATTTCGTCGCCGCGCGCATCGCCGCCAAATCCAATTTGCGGGGCACCTGCCACGCCTGCCGCCGCAACAGCGGATTCATCGCCGTATGGTTCCACACAAAGTAACGATACTCCTTGCCCGCCGCGTCGAACCGCGCGTGAAAATCCGCCCGGCTACGCCGCGCCGACACCACGCGGATGTCCTCCGGCAAATGCGCGTTGATCGCCAGCGACAGCTTCTCCGGGGGCATTCTGAATTCCGCGCGCGCGACCTCCACATGCGCCACCATCCCCAGCGCATGCACGCCCGTGTCCGTGCGACTCGAACTATGAATGCGCCCCACGCTCGGAAAAAGTTTTTGCAAAGCCTCTTCCACGCGCTGCTGCACGCCGATCCCGGTCTTCTGCGCTTGCCAGCCGGCGTAATTCGTCCCGTCGTACGCAATCACGAGTTTAAATTTCAGCGAGTCCACAAATTATTTTCCACAAAACGGTAGGGACATCGCGCTGCGATGTCCCCGCCCGCGTAATAGCGGGCGGAACGAATTGCAGCGACGCCGCGCTTTCCAGCGTTTGGTTCCGTCGTCTGACGCTTCGCTCGGCGACGGTGACGGCGCAGCGCGCCGTCCCTACCCAAAATGGGCAGCGTGCCATGAGCGATAAAGCCTTTCATCTTCAAAACCCGGCTAACCCGAACCATCCAGGTAACTCTGCAATAAAATCGCCGCTGCTGTTTTGTCCACCTTCTCCTTGCGCTTCTCGCGGCGCACATTGGCCTGGATCAAATAACGATTCGCCTGCGCGGAAGTCAGCCGCTCATCCCACAACTTGATCGGGATTGTCACCGCGCCCTTCAACACCGCCACGAACTCCTCCACCTTGAGGGCCGCCGGCCCGTAACTGCCGTCCATATTTCGCGGCATCCCGACGAGCAACAGCTCGACCTCCTTCAAATGAATAATTTCCTTGAGTCGCGCCAGAAATTTATCGAACGGCGCCGCCGGCACGAACTCCAGCGGCTGCGCGATCATCCCCAGCTCGTCACTGAGCGCCAGCCCCATCCGCACCGTCCCGTGGTCAATTGCTAGTATGCGCATATAAATCCAAACGCCAAGTTGAGTTCTTGCGAGGCGCCGAAAGAAATTCAGTCAGGTTCACCCCCAGCCTTGTGAACTCACCCGTTTCATGATCATGGAAAACAACTTCCGATCCGCTTGCCCGCGGGTCAATTAGATACTCGTTTCCACAGCCGTCATTGGCAAAGGGAAAAAGCTTGTTGCCGTCCTGCGAAAGATCACCCATCTCTTCCATATCTGCGGGCAAGTAAAATGCGACGGTCCAAATGCCGCCCGAGTCTTCCTTTTGTCTTAAGACCACTTCGAAGTTCTCCTGACAAATTTCGTCCTTGTTGGCATAAAGCTTTTTCACCTCATCCGGCAGCTTGCATCCCACGCAGGCTTCGACGGCGGGAAAATCAGGATTCAAAAGCCTTTGTTCAAAACGCCGGGAATATTCTTCCCGTTTTGCCTTCGAAGGTGAGCGGTGGAATATTTTGTCATTCAACCAAACAATCAATAAAGGCAGACCAAGCAAAATGACGACGAGAAACAAAATGGTTTTGAGATTCTCCATTTTCTCAAAGCAATTTCATCACCTTCGCCGCCGTATTGACAGTTTTATCAATATCCGCCGCCGTGTGCGCGACGGAAATGAATCCCGCCTCGAATTGCGATGGCGCCAGGTAAATCCCCTCCTCCAGCATGCCGTGAAAATATTTGGCGAACCGCTCGCGGTCGCTGTGCATCGCATCCGCCAGATTATGCACCGGCTGGCTCGTGAAATAGCCGCAGAACATCGAGCCTTGACGCTTGAACTGCACCGGCACATTCGCCGCCTTCGCCGCCGCCTTCATTCCCTCTTCGAGTTGCGCCCCCAATTCCTCCAGCCGCGCATAAACACTCACAACGCGAGCCGCAAATTTTTCTCCCGGTGCCCGTCCGGAAGGACCCGCACTCCGCACTCCGCACTCCGCACTCACTCCGAGCGCTTCCAGCGCGGCGATTCCCGCCGCCATCGCCAGCGGATTTCCGCTCAACGTCCCCGCCTGATACACCGGTCCCAGCGGCGCGAGGTAATCCATGATTTCTCCCCGACCACCAAACGCCCCCACCGGCAATCCGCCCCCGATTATTTTCCCGAAACAACTCAAGTCCGGCGTGATGCCATAAACCTCCTGCGCCCCGCCGCGCGCCAATCGGAACCCCGTCATCACCTCGTCAAAAATCAGCAACGCGCCGTCCGCCGAAGTGATCTCGCGCAAAAATTCCAGAAACCCCGGCTTCGGCAAATACAATCCCGCATTGCCCGGCACCGGTTCCACGATGATGCCCGCCATCGAACCCGCGTTCGCCGCGAAGGCCGCGCGCACCGCCGCTTCGTCATTGAACGGCACCACCACCGTGTGCTGCGTGAACGCCGCCGGCACGCCCGCGCTGTCCGGATACCCGAAGGTCAGCGCGCCCGAACCCGCCTTGACCAGCAACGAATCCGCGTGACCGTGATAACACCCCTCGAACTTGAGGATTTTGTCCCGCTTCGTGAAGCCCCGCGCCAGCCGGATCGCGGACATCGTGGCCTCCGTGCCCGAATTGCACATCCGCACCTTTTGCACGCTCGGCGCCGCCGCGCAGATCAACTTCGCCATCGTAACTTCAAGCGGATTGGGAATTCCAAAACTCGTGCCCCTGACCGCGGCCCGTTGCACGGCGGAAATTATTTTCGGATGCGCATGGCCCAGAATCGCCGGGCCCCACGTCCCGACGTAATCCACATATTCATTGCCATCCACGTCGAACACATGCGCGCCCTCGGCGCGGTCCACGAAAAACGGCTTGCCGCCCACCGCGCGAAACGCCCGCACCGGCGAGTTCACCCCGCCCGGCATGAACCGCAGCGCCTCGGCGAACAACTCTTCAGATTTGACCCGTGCATTCATGTTTAAATCAATCTACCGGATAAGGCCTTTCGGCACACGAGTTTTTTGAACCGGAGTGTCAAGCGAACGGTTAACAGGTCGCGCAAGCTGCGGCAAGGTGTCCGATGGCAAAATAAGTTCCGCTGATGGAACCCCCGAATGGTCAAACCACTTGGATTTACTGCGACTCGGTTTGACCGCATTGACCACCAATGAGTTGCATGGGCGGCTTTTCACCGCAGTCACCTTGACCGACTGGACTTCGCCGCCCTGAGCCAAGCCAGGCGATGCACTCCTGGTTCGAGGTTCAGGCTTCAGCAGGTCCGCTTGGGAAGCCAACCGAGAGGCCAGCCAGCCAAAGCTTGAACTACCAGCCTGGCCCCATTTCTTCAGCCCGTCTAAAATTTCAAATCCAGCATTCAAAATAATTGTCATGTTCTTAGAGCATTTCCATAAATCATGTAGCGATTCCGGCGTTTAAAAAAAAACCCTGGCAATCGGCGATGGTGATGGCGGCAAAGGCTGAGCCTGCCGCATTATATAGTTGCCGACGGGTTCTGGG